>Ga0070682_100000076_pt1 | contig 90097 bp, 81 predicted proteins | sample KBSC63LmetaG_FD_64668 | JGI IMG/M metagenome (GOLD analysis project Ga0070682, IMG submission 64668) | Corn rhizosphere microbial communities from Kellogg Biological Station, Michigan, USA - KBS C6-3L metaG | ecosystem: Host-associated > Plants > Roots > Rhizosphere | place: USA: Michigan...
GAGCGGATAACATCGTCGCCTCTTCATCAAAATGTGGTTCGTTTAAATCCAGCTGTTCTGTAGTGTTTAATACCATGTGCAACTCAAGCGCGACGAAAACGCAATCCTCTCGCGGAAATTTCCAGTTCGGTCTTAGCAAAAGCAAGGCCACGGTGGGACGCGAGTCGTATTCGCCGTAAGTCGTTATGGATAGTTGCGTGGGAAGAAACTGTTATCGGTAAGCGAGCCAGGTGTTGACGATATCGTGCACTAAAACAACGCGCCCGTCTGTTATCCAGTACGGGCGCGAATGAAACGTGAGTTGAGGCGATAGTTAGCGCGAGATAGTCTTGGGTTTTGCGCGGCGGTCGTCTAACACATCGATGCTCTCTTTCACGCGTGTGTAGATGCCATCGGCGTCAAGCCCATACTTCGCCAACAACAACTTCGGATCGCCGTGTGTGACCAGACGGTCAGGAATTCCCATTCTGACAACGCGCACCTTATCCTGCAGCCCGTTTTCCTCGAGCAGTTCCAGGACAGCGGAGCCAAATCCGCCCGCGAGGTAGGCTTCTTCAACCGTAACGATTACCCGCTTGGTTTGAGCGAGCGCGAGCAGGAGTTGCGCGTCGAGTGGCTTCACGAACCGTGCGTTCACTACGGTTGTCTCAATCTTTTCCTTCGCCAGGTGCTCAGCCGCTTGTAACGCCGGGTGAACCATCGAGCCATAGGCAACAATGGCAATCTCTCCGCCATCGCGGAGAATTTCACCCTTGCCGATTTCCAACAGTTGAGGCGCCCGCGTGATGTTCGCGCCTACGCCGCTGCCACGTGGATAGCGCATCGCGGTTGGGCCTGCATGCTCAATCATCGTCAGCATCATGTCGCGCATTTCACCTTCGTCTTTCGGCGCCATGACGGTGATGTTCGGGACAGCGCGAAGGTAAGCAATGTCCAGGAGGCCGTGATGGGTTGGGCCATCGCCGCCCGCAACTCCGCCGCGATCGAGGCAGAAGTTGACGTCCAGGTTTTGAATACAAACGTCGTGTATCAACTGATCGAAGCCGCGCTGCAGAAACGTGGAGTAAATAGCGCACACGGGCTTCAGCCCTTCACATGACATACCGGCAGCGAAGGTGACGCAATGCTGCTCGGCTATGCCCACGTCGTAAGACCGCTCGGGGAATTTTTCCAGCGCCGTGCAAATACCGGTGCCATCCGGCATAGCCGCGGTCAGCGCGATGATCTTTTCGTCGCGTTCCATCAACTCGACAAGTGTGTTGCCGAAAACAGTCGTATAAGTTGGCGCGCTCGCCTTTGACTTAACTGCGGCGCCGGTCGCGAGATCAAACGGGCCGGTTGCATGCCAGCGGTAATAATCTTTTTCGGCCTGCGGGTGTCCCTTGCCTTTCGTGGTTAGAGCGTGAACCAGCACGGGGCCGTCTTTAATCTGCTGCGCCTCATGCAAAGCAGCCACGAGGGCGATCGGATTATGACCGTCGATGTAACCGATGTATTTGAACCCAAGCTCATTGATGAGCGCGCCGGGAAGAACAGCAGCGGCGATCGCATCTTTCATGGTTTTGGCAGCATGGTGAAGACGGCCGCCCACGGAAGGAATGGAAAGGAGTTTCTCTTCGACTTCGTCCTTGAAGCGATGATAGCTGCCGGCGCTGCGTATGCGATTGAGGTAACCCGTTAACGCGCCAACGGCCGGTGCGATCGACATTTCGTTATCGTTGAGCACTACGATCAAACGGCTCTTCAAGTGTCCGGCCTGGTTGATAGCTTCCATCGCCATGCCGCCGGCCAGCGATGCGTCACCTATCAACGCAACCACGTGATGGTCCAGTCCCTGCTTGTCGCGGGCGATAGCCATGCCCAGTGCAGCCGACAACGACGTAGACGCGTGGCCCGCGCCAAACGCGTCATATTCTGACTCGTCGCGCCGCAGGAAGCCGCTGATCCCGTCATACTGTTTGATGGTCGGCAGGAGATCGCGACGGCCAGTCAAAATCTTGTGAGCATACGCCTGATGACCAACGTCCCACACCAGACGATCACGCGGCGTATCAAACGCATAGTGAAGCGCAACAGCCAGCTCGATTGCCCCGAGCGACGCGCCCGTATGGCCGCCGATCCGCGACATGGTTTCCAATATGTATTGGCGGATCTCGTCAGCGACCGGCTGCAACTCCTCCAGCGGCAGTCGGCGCAGATCTGCAGGCGAGTTAATATTCTCTAAATGATGCATTTGCGGGTATTGTAACGTGCGCTTTCAAATTTTTACTACTCACAAAACTTCCACGATCTTTACAAGTCGAACACGCCGCTGCTTCCATTTCTCTTTGTCGCGTAAAGTACTCTGCTCTACCTAAAATGTCAATCGCGATTTTCCAGACCTTTGTGACCGCCGACGCGTCTAAGCCATATCCAAACGGGAGCCCAATACCCCGGATGTTTCATCACGCTTAATAAACGCAAAAGGAGTTCGAGACCAATGTTTTTAAGAAAAAGCTTGCTAGCAGCCGCAGGATTAATCCTCGCCGGCGGGCTGGGCGCCTTCGCTTCCGAGGTTCAGGCGCAACAAACACAATCACAAACGACGACGCCGGCGCGGGAGGGGCTCTCCGAGAAGGAAAGAGTTGAACTACGGGAACGGCGTCGCGAACGCATGATGCATCGCCAGGAAATGCGTGGCGATCGCGAGATGATGCGCGAAGGCCGGAGGGAACGTTTCTCCGAGTTAAATTTGACTGACGAACAGCGGAAACAGCAGCGCGCAATCGTCGAGCGGCACCTCGCCGGAACAAAACTTCAGCGCGAGGAACTGATGCGGCTCCAGGAAAAGCGTGTCGCCGGAACCTTGACTGCGGAGGACGAGGCGCGCGCGCAAGCTTTGAAACAAGAAGTCAGGACGGCGATGCAGGGCGTTCGTGAGGAAATGCAATCGGTCCTTACTGCCGAACAAAAGGCCCAGCTCGAGCAACTCAAAGTCGAGCGCAGGCAGCGCATGGAACAGCGGATGAAGGAGCGCCAGGAACGGCGCCAACGCAAACCGACGATCCTATAAAGCTGTGACACAAGAAGAAACGATCCGGACCTCATCAGCAGGAGATCCGGATCGTTTTCTATTTTTGAATCGCGGTCAGCGCCGGCGTCGATCCGCCGCAGCACGAGGTGCCCGACAATGCGACCGCGCCCGTTTGATCGGTAGCAGTGCAGGACGCCGTTTCCGGCAAATTATCTTTCAGCACCACAAATACTTCCCACTCATTACCGTCCGGATCCTGTACCCAGGCCTTGTCCTGCGTCGCATAACAACAATCCGTCTGCATTTCATCTCGGGTCAGCAAACCCGCGCTCTGCCACTGCTGCCGCATCGAAAGGACGTCTGCTGTCGAGCTCACCTGAATGCCAAGGTGCGACAAGGCTCCTCGCTCATTGAACGAATTCTCATTGAGCGTCAGATTCAACGGCGGGTTTTGGACGTCGAACTTCGCGTAACCTCGCCGCACTTTGACGGGCTCGATGCCCAACATTTTTTGATAGAACTCTATGCTGGTTGAAACGTTGCGAACGTTGAGGGCCAGGTGCGCCTTGAGCGCCTGCACCGTGTTCGCTGACTTGCCTTCCATAACCGCCTCCTCTAAACTTCATATTCGTTAAAGCGCATGTATGCCAGCTTACCCGAGAACGAACATATCCGTCAAGGCGCATGTGAGTATGGATGTCAAAGTCAGGACTATGCGGCGGAATGACTGGCCTGTCGTACGTTCGATCTATCTGGCTGGCATAGCAACCGGACAAGCAACTTTTGAAACGCGCGCGCCCGCCTGGGGCAAATGGAATTCGACGCACCTGACACATCCGCGGCTGGTAGCTGTTTATGGTCGAAGTGTAGTTGGCTGGGCGGCGCTGAGTTCCGTTTCGAAGCGCAGCGTCTACGCTGGCGTGGCCGAAGTCAGCGTTTATGTGAACGCGGAATCACGCGGACGCGGAATTGGGCGTCTGCTTCTGCAACGTTTGATCTCCGAGTCGGAAGAGTTAGGAGTTTGGACGTTGCAAGCTAGCGTCTTCCCGGAAAATCGTGCGAGCGTATCCCTCCACCGGGCGTGCGGCTTTCGTGAGATCGGGACCCGTAGTCGCATCGGCAAAATGAACGGAATCTGGCGCGATACGGTCTTACTTGAAAGGCGCAGCGAGGTTGCAGGGAGCGACTAGTTTTGCTCGCAAGAATCGGGTAGAAATGCCGGGTTTGTGGAGTTAATTTATTGCTCAGGAAGGAACTCCAGCGACCAGGAAGTCGTACATAATTCGACGCTTCCCGGCATAAAAACAAAGCATTTTTTCAATGGTAAAAAAGCCATACGACATCGCCTTTCTGTTCAAAGCGCTGGCCGATCCGACGCGGCTGCGCCTGATCAATCTAATGGGCGACGACGAAGTGTGCGTCTGTTTTTTTGTAGAAGTGTTGCAGATCAACCAACCAAAAATTTCGCGACATCTGGCCTACCTCCGGCGCGCGGGCGTTGTCTCGGCCCGGCGCGATGGCAAATGGATTCACTACCGTTTAGTAGAGCCGCCCGATGTGCACGCTGCGAACATTTTTAGGGAGGTACGGGCCGGGCTGGCAAATGAGCCGGCGATGAAAGGTGACCGCGGCCGTTTGGAATCGATCTGCTGCGCACCAAAACTGCCAGTGCAACTGCAACGAGCGCCGCTGCCTACCAGCCTGAGCGCGTAACAACCCCGGGGACACGAGGACAAAGCAATGGTTACCGCTATCGAACCGCTCTTGCGCGAGCAATTGATCGATCGTCGTCAGAAATTGGAAGACGCGAGTGTGGCGTTTCACCGGCCGCTGGAATTGACGGAGCTTCTCAAGGAAGTTGACGACGCACTTCACCGTATGGACCTCGGCACCTATGGATTGTGCGAGGTGTGTCACGATCCGGTTGAACCTGAACGTTTGCTTGCCGACCCTTTGACGCGATTCTGCCTCGGGGATCTTACGCCGCGCGAACAGCGAGCGCTGGAACAAGATCTGGAGTTAGCTTCGCGTATTCAAATCGGCTTGCTGCCGCCGCGCACACAGCAGATCGATGGTTGGGAGGTTTGCTATCACTACCAGCCAGCCGGCGCAGTTAGTGGCGATTACTGCGACTTAATTCGCGGCGCAGATCAATCGCTGCATTTCGTGCTCGGCGACGTTTCCGGAAAAGGCGTCGCCGCCTCGATGTTAATGGCCCATCTGAATGCGATGTTCCGAACGCTGATTTCGATTGACCTGTCGCTCGAGCAAACCGTGGAGCGTGCCAGCCGGGTCTTCTGTGAGAGCACCCTGCCGACTCAATACGCCACACTCGTATGCGGGCGCGCAAACACCAGGGGCGAAGTCGAAATCTGCAACGCCGGACACTTGCCGCCGTTGTTGATTCAAAAGAATAAGGTCACGAGCATTGCCGCCACGGGTCTTCCGGTTGGCGTATTTTGCAGTGAAAGTTTCGCTGTCAACCGCATTCACATGCAGAAGGGTGACACGCTGTTTTTATATACTGACGGACTGTCTGAAACGCGTGACGGATTCGACAATGAGTACGGATCGGAACGCCTGTCGCGTCTACTCAGTGACAACGCCGAAGCTGCTCCGGAGGCGCTCGTTTCGTTATGCCGTCGCGACCTGCACACGTTTGCCGAGGGCAAGTTGCCGGTTGACGATCTAACAATCATGGCAATAACTCGTACAAAGTAGGAAAAACAGCAGGGCGCGTCTTGACAATCCAAAGCCGCCGATTAGAATGATTTTCCGCTTTTGCAGACTGCGGAGATGTGGCCGAGTGGCTGAAGGCGGCGGTTTGCTAAACCGTTAAGGGTCTTAAAAGCCCTTCACAGGTTCGAATCCTGTCATCTCCGCCAGAAATCAGTAGTCAGTAATCAGTGGTCAGTAGTCAGTAGAACTTTTCCTTCTGAATACTCACTCCTGAGTGCTGACTACTTTTACTTTATGACTCCTGAGTGCTGACTACTTTTACTTTATGACTGTTCGCGTCCGCTTTGCCCCATCACCTACCGGCTACCTGCACATCGGGGCGGCGCGTTCGGCGCTCTTCAACTGGCTCTACGCCAGAAAGGTCGGCGGCAAGTTTCTGCTTCGGATTGAAGACACCGATTTGCAGCGTTCCACCGAAGAATCGACGCGCTCGATAATCGATGGCATGGAATGGTTAGGACTGATTCACGACGAGGAGATCGTGTTTCAATCTGCCAACGCCGATAAGCACCGCGCAGCCGCCAATAAATTGGTCGCCGAGGGCAAAGCCTATCGAGACTTCACGCCCAAGGCGGAGCGTGATGACGCAACGGTGAAGGAAGGCATTGCGGCACGCGCGCGCGCGCAATCCGAACAGGGCGCAGGGCATCGCGACAATCCTTTCCGCGATCTGCCGGCGGAGGAGTCTGACAAACGGGTAGCGGCCGGCGAACCGTTTGCCGTGCGCTTGAAGATCGCGCATGAAGGGAAGACACATTTCAACGACCTCGTGTTTGGTCCGCAAGAGCGTGACTATTCCGAAATTGAAGATCTTGTGCTGCTGAGATCAGACGGTCACCCGCTGTATAACCTCTCTGTCGTGATTGATGACATCGAGATGGGCATCACCCACGTTATCCGCGGTCAGGATCACCTGACTAATACACACAAGCAGGTGCTGCTGTATGAAGCGCTCGGAGCCAGCGTTCCGCAGTTTGCACATTTGCCGCTGATTCTGGCGCCAAACAAAGGAAAGTTGTCGAAACGTAAACACGGTGAAGTGGTTTCGTTGACCACTTATCGCGATCGCGGTTTTCTGCCAGAAGCCTTTCGCAATTTTCTCGCACTGCTCGGTTGGGCCCCCTCAAACGGCAAAGAAATGCTATCGGTTGATGAACTCATTCAGGAGTTTTCCCTGGAGCACATTCATCGCTCGCCCGCCGTTTTTAATTTTCAGGAAAACGATGCGCGTCATTGGACCGATGAGAAGGCGCTTTGGATGAACGCGGAATACATCCGGACGCTTCCCGTCGCCGAATTGCTTCCCTTCGTCAAAGCGGAATTGAGGGCGAACAAGCTCTGGCGCGAGGAATACGACGATGACGATCGCGAGTGGTTAATGAAAGCCATTGATTTGATTCGCCAGCGCTTCTTCACGCTGAAGGATTTTTCCGGCCAGGGTCGCGCTTATTTTTCCGACGACTTTGATTTCGAAAAAGCCGCAGTACAGAAAAACCTGAGGAAGGAACCGCGGCTCAAGGAACTACTGCCACAACTTGCAGACCGGCTGGAACAGCTCGATTCGTTTTCAGCGGAAACTGCGGAAGCGGCGCTGCGTCAGTTCGCGGAAGAAACCGGTGTGAAAGCGGGGCTGCTGATCAACGGTTCACGCACGATGCTAACCGGTCAGGCCGTCGGTCCTTCGATGTTTGAAGTGTTCGAGATAATCGGTCAAAAACGTTCTGTCGAAAGACTGCGTAGTGGAGTACCATGGTTCGACGACGCAAACGCGCTTGGTGATGTTTAGTCCGTTTTCTTTCCCGCCCGAAAAATTGACTCCCGCTTTAGCTAGAGGACAAATGCCATGATTCAAAGATCTTCATTCGCCATGATCATTATGTTTGCCACAGCCTTGACCGGGTTGGCGCAAAACAGCAACTCGTCGCAGACCGTGCGTCCCCGCAGCGCCACTACTCCTGCAAATACAAATCAAGCAACTGGACAAACGAAGGCTACCGACGTACAGCACCCGACGACGACTGAGCCCACCGCGCGCCGGACAGAAACCAAACCAAAGCTTGCGACCGCTGAGACGACGAGCTCGCAAACTGTGGTTGGCGCGTTCAATACAATCATTAACGGCATTCGGCACGCGAACGTAGACGCCGTTACCGGCGTTTACCTCAACTCGCCACGGCTAATTCTCTTTAACTCCAACGGTACGGTGACGAAGGGTTGGGACCAGATGCGGAAGAACCGCGAGAGCGCTTACCGCGAGATGAAGGACGTAAAACTCGACATCCGTGATCTCTCGATCACAATGCTTGGTCGAGATGGCGCAGTGGTCAGCTGCCTATGGACGCAATCACAAACGTACAAAGGTGAACCTGACACGGCGACCGGACGAATGACTCTCGTGTTTAAGCGTGTAGGAAAAGATTGGAAGGCGATTCATCTGCACACTTCACCGGACCGGCCGGATCCGTCGCGTGTGCTTTCGTCAGAACAATCACCAACACCGTCACCGCAGTAACTTTGCGTAATCCAAGAAGGAGAAAAGCATACTTGACTGACCAAAACAGTAGCGGACAGTCCGCTTTCCCAATCGTGAGACTAGTGCCGGGATGAGGTCAGTACCACCACGCGGTAGCGGGTGGGTGTCCGGATTGCCGATTTGCAATTGCCGATTGCCGATTGGCCTGCGCTCGCCACGTCGACCGAAAATCGGCAATCGACAATTGGCAATCAAGAGACCCACCCGCTACCGCGTGGTGGTACTGACCTCATTGCCGTCGCAGAATTTTGGTGAATTGCTCTGATGCTGTTTTGGAGTTAACACCCCGACCTCTCGCAGAGGGAGTTACCGTTTCCGCAATCGATCCTCCAGGAGATATTTGATTCTCACAACCGCTATTCCTCCCAGCGCCGACAGAAACGGAAACGCCTCGACCACATAACGCGGTTCAGGATTTTCCAACGTCGCAAAAAATCCAATCCTCAGAAATACCATCAACGCTGCCAACAACAACCAAAGTCGCGAGCTGAAATTGCCGGCCTCCCACAGGAACCAACCGCCGCCAATACCTAACACCGAGTAGGCAAGGACCAGAAACGCAAATAGTGGCAGCCAATACTGCTGCCCTCCCGCGTAATCGAGATCGTCAATCGGAAGCAACTCGCCTTCGAATGGGTAATAGTCGGAGTGTGTGTTGAACCAGAGCGCGTGCGCTCGTTTGAGCGGCAGCAAAACGTAGTAGCGAAGCGGATGGTGAGCAATGCGTTCCTGCGCGAGTTGCGCGAAGCCGGCGTCGATCTGCGGAGTCATCTCAACAGCTTGATCAGAATCAGGTGTGCCCGAATCCCCGTCGTCGGCCTGGCTGTCATCTTCCTGATCGTCACTGTCAGCTTCGTTATCGTCTTCATCATTCTTCGTATCGGCGGCTTCATCCGGCGAAGCTTCCGGTGTCGGCTGTACCTGGTCAACGAACAGCTGTGGCTCCTGGTTTGGATTGTTGTATTGCTCGAGCAACTTCCCGACGCGCTGCTTTTCTTCGGCAGAGTCAAAGGCACGTTCGGGATAATCCGTCAGCTTGATCGCGGTGGTGTCGAGAGACCACAGCGCCGGCCCGACATATCGTCCCTCGTCGATCCAGGTTCGCACCCAACGCAAATATCCGCGCGGCACAAACTCCCCGGGCATTTCCGCGTGCGCCGGCGCGAGGGGCTGGAACAGATGAAAGACACGATAGTTGCGTATAGCCCAGGGCACGAGTACGAGACAGAACGCGAGCGAGAAAACCGCGCCGTGATACGACGTGTGCGCAAGGCGGTACAACTTTTCGTCGCGTTTCCTTGCCAGCTGTAGACCACTCGGCCGCGCCAGCGTGGCGACTACCAGCGTGATTCCAATCGCACACGCGAATAGTCCGCTATCAGGGCGAAACAGGACGGCCAGTCCGGCGATTGCGCCGGTTGCTAACCACAACCAAAGTGTGCGGCGGCCGCCCGGCGCCTTAAGCGCGAGCGTCGCAGTCACACACATCGCGGTGGCCAAAAACATCGTGGGAATTTCCGTGAGAATCGTAGCGACGTAAATTGTCGTGAAGGGACAAACGGCGGCCAATGCGAGCGCTGCGATGGCAGTGGGACGTTTGCGTCGTTCATCTGGTTCCCAAAGAAAAGCGAGCAGCGCGATTAATCCGCAGGTGCCGGTATCGATCAGTGCTTGAACAACGCGAACGGCCTGATTGTCCCCGTGGCCGAAGATCGCATAAACACCGGCGACAAGCAGCGGGTAACCGGGAAGGCGAATCAGCGTCGGCGCATACGGCGCTTCCGCCTCATTAGAATAGACATGCTGTTCCAGCACGTTGCGCGCGATTTGGGCGTAGACCTTGCCGTCGTCCGGGGCGTCGTTTGGCAGGAAACGCGCGACGGCGACGCGAAACGAAAACGCCAGCACGAGCAGGACGAGGTAGACGATTAGACTATTCTGCTTCGTTCGTTTGCGTTGTTCGCGGTTACGTTTTTTCGCCATCGAGAAGTATTTGAACTCTTTGACTTCACGCCGTGCGTTCTGCTTAGCTCTCCGACTTCTGACCTCTGCCTACTGCGCTTCTGCAGTCGCCTTGCGATCCAGTTTGTTCCAGCCCACCGTTGAACCGCGGGTAGCTACTGCAACGGATTTGATCATCACGTAGTACATCACCTGCCGGTAACAAAATCGTTGCAGGAACAACCACCAGAGCAATCGCCAACGCTCTTTCTTCTCGAGCAGAAACGCAAACCCGGCCGCCACCCAGTCGATCGCGAGAAACAACGCGTAATAGAAAAGCACCTGGCGCAGTCCGGTCGATGAGTAGCCGGCCGGCTGTTGCAACCGATCAAGCCCGGCGATCAGCAACGTGTAAAGGAGCATTAGATCCATCACCGGCGAAATCAGCGGAAACAGAATCTGAAATATCCAGACATTTGGTAGCGCAATCATTCCCAACGCCCGATAGCGAGGCCGCAGCAAAGCGTCTAGATGTTTGCGCATGCACTGCAGCGTGCCGAAAGCCCAACGGAACCTTTGCCGCGCCAGCGCGCCTAAATCATCGGGCGCCTCAGTCCAGGCAATAGCGTCTTCTTCATAGCCAATCGTGTAACCCATGCGCCGAATGCTCAGCGTCAGATCCTGATCTTCCGCGAGGGTATCTGATTGAAAGCCTCCGGCCTGCTCGATCAAATTACGACGCCAGGCGCCGACCGCGCCCGGTACCACCGTGATGCAATTCAAACTTGCGAAGGCGCGCCGGTCCATATTCTGCGAAGTGATGTACTCAAGCGCCTGCCAACGCGTGACGATGTTTATCCGATTGCCGACTTTCGCATTGCCGGCCACTGCGCCCAGGTGGGGATCGTAAAAGCGATGCGCGAGCGCGCCGAGCGTCTGCGGAGCAAAAAGCGTATCAGCATCCAGCGCGACCACTATCTCACCTTTCGCGCGACGCAAACCGGTGTTTAGCGCAGTTGCTTTTCCTTCGTTGGCTTCCGAAAAGAGTTTGACGCGTTCATTGCCCGCGTACCGCTCGCGCACGATGCTGCTGGTATTGTCAGACGAGCCATCGTCAATCACGAGGATTTCGTAGTTGTCATAGTCTGAGGCGAGCAGACTATTGATCGTGTTTTCGATGACGAGCGCTTCGTTGTACGCAGGCACCAGTACCGAAACAAACGGCGCGAAAGTTTCACCCGCATGTTCTCGTTCGCGACGACGCGATCGCAGCCATTGCGCGAATGCCAAACTGCCTATGACGAATAATCGACCAAGACCGAGCACGATACCAATCACGAATATCCACTGCAGCACCCAGCCGGTAGTCGATAGGAAATAGAACGTCACCGCATTTGAGCGAGTAAAAGCACGTTCGCGCGCAGCCACCGGCGGCATCACCTGGTCTCGAGACAGTCCCGCAAGCTCAGAAACGGGAACGAAGCGAAAACCACGCGCGCGCACCTGCCGAATCAACTCGGGCAGCGCGGCGATAGTCGCAGCCCGGTCGCCGCCGGAATCGTGCAGCAACACAATTTGCCCGCGAGTCTCGGGATTGTTGTCCTCCAGTCGCACCATCGTGCGATCCACGATGCTTTCCGCCTTCACGGGCAATTGCCAATCGTCTGGATCAATGCGCACGCCGATCATCAAATAACCAAGCTGCTGCGCGAGAAAAGCAGGTTCAACTTCCTGAGGTTTATCGGCTTCAGCGTCGCCAAAATAAGGCGGACGAAACAGCACCGTGGAACGGCCGGTTTCAGATTCGATCAAACGTTGCGTTGCATTCAGCTCGAGTTCGCTCAACGAGGTCGGTATTTCACCGAGGTTTGGATGGGTAAAGGTGTGATTGCCAAGCTCGTGTCCCTCATTCACGATGCGTCGCAGTAGATCCGGATAGGCCTGGCCGTTTTTTCCGATAACGAAAAACGTAGCGGGCACGCCCTCCTGTTTAAGTATGTCGAGGATTGCCGGCGTCCAACGCGGATCGGGTCCATCGTCAAACGTGAGCGCCACCAGGCCGGGGTGATCGCCGCCGCGTTCGATCACATACGACGACGGAATGGTGATGAATTCTTCATTCTTGATAAACCCGCCGTCATCGAGGTCGAGATTACGCCAGCCGTCCTGGGGCCGCGACATGACTTTCAGAATTTCGCCGCTACCTTCGAAGTCGACCTGGTAACCGTAAACAATCTTGCGCAGCTCAGTTGCGTCGTTCGTTTGCGACTGTCCCAGCATGCGCCAGACTGACGGGTCTTCCGAGCCCAATCGCCAGACTGCAAACCCGGCCGGGCTGAAACCGCTCGCCGCACGCATTTCGTTAAATGCAGTCACGGCATCGAGAAACCAAACTGTGTGGTGAGTTTCGTCCTCGTCGTCATACTCGAAGTAAGGCGTACGCGACACTGGATCAAAAATCAGCTTCGCTTCCGAGTCACGTGACGAGATAACCGCTTCCTGAAATGTAAGTTCAGTCGCTTCGCTACTACCTTCGCTCCAGTCGTACCCGTAGTTTCCGAGCACGATGATCGTTTTTGCCGGTACCAGATCGCGCATGCGATTCGCGAGGTTTCGCTCATACCAATCCTGCGCCGCCACCGTCCCCGGATCGCTGCTCGCCCAATGCTGGTCGTAAGCCATTAGCATCATGTAGTCGTCAACGGCAGCGAATTCTTTGTAGTTCCAATCCGGATCGTCAAAAGGAGCCGCCTGCACAACTATCAAACCTTTCGGCGCAAACGCAGCGTGCAGTTCCTGAATAAACGTAAGCAACGCTCCACGCGTGGCTGCTTGCGGCTCTTCAAAGTCGACGCACAAACCGGCGAACTTGTTGTCCTCAACAAAGCTCGTCAACGCGCTGATCAAAGTTTGACGACTCGTCTCATCGCCGATGGCATGCGCGAGCAGTTCGGGATTCCATTTCTCGTTGATCAGGTTCTGCACCATTGGAATCACCTGCACCTGTGGATGTGTCGCGCGAATGAAGTTCAGAGCAGGCGCGTCGATGTCGGTGGCGAGCGGACCAGAGCCCTCCGCTGGATCCTGCAGGTGCGACCATTCCCCGATTACCCAGTCGAGGTGATCGATGTTTCGTTCGAGTGAAGCCAGGCTCGATTCATCCCAGTTCACATAAAAGCCGACCGACAGTGGGCGTGAGCCGGAGACATTCGGTGGCGGTAACTTTGGTGGCGGCGGCGCGACGGGTGTTTGCGAACGACGTTTCGCCGGCACAACGCGGGTCGTGGCCGCCAGAGCGCGCTGCAATTCCGCCTGTGCCTTCTTTGCTTTTTGTTGAATCGGATTCGCGGGAGTCGGTAAAGGCTTAGGCTTGATATCTGTCGTATGCGGCAGACTTGAAACTGGACGAATGCTGAGACTCGGTAATGCTGGATTGACCAGTACGCTCGCAATCAGCACCGCAGCAAGGCTGGTGACCGCGATTGCAAGCGCCAGCCAAACGCGCCGGACTCGCTTCCAGCGACGGCCGGCTGGATCGTAAAACACAGGGGATTCAGCGGAAGACAACGGAGACGCTCCTACTTGCGCAACTAGCGTGGATAATTTGTCACTGCCCCACTGCTAACGCAAGTTGTCAGTAAAAAATAGAGAAGCCGCTCACGCTGATACGCGAGCGGCTTCCGGTGAACTGTTGGGATTGGCCTGAGGCTGACTGTGTGCCCTTCATAGAAAGGAGGAGCACTACGCAGTAAGACGACTAAACCTAAATCCTAACTAATTCAAATAGGTTCAGAGGTCAGGCCGCAGCCACCTCACTGTGATAAGAACTCATATATTTAGAATCACCTCCTTTCCAGTGTTGCGGCGATAATAAAATACGATCCTTTAGTCGTCAAATGATTTTTTGAGCGGGTAGCATAATGAAGTCAGTACCACCGCGCGGTAGCGGGTGGTACTGACTTCATTGCGGCGAGCGCGGTTAGCGTTCGTAAACCAATTCACCAGCCGCAAAGACTTGCCACGGATGTTCGATTCCAAAAAAGTAGGCGAGGTCGCGATAGTCATCGCAATCATGAATAACGACGTCAGCTAACTTTCCCGCGTCGAGTGAACCAATCTCTTCCCCGCGATTGAGCGTGTATGCGGCATTAATCGTGGAAGCGGTTATTGATTCTGCGGGCGTCATTTTCATGTGAGTACACGCAAGCGAAAGAACCATCGTCATTGCCGGCGTGGGCGATGACCCGGGATTAAAATCCGTCGCGAGTGCAACTGCGAGTCCGGCATCGATCATCGCGCGAGCAGCTGGATAACGACTCGAGCCAAGCGTGTAAACCGATCCGGGTAATAACACTGGTTGAACTCCCGCCGAAGCTAATGCCGCGATTCCCTCGCCATCTGTATGCTCAAGGTGGTCAGCGGTAGTCGTTCGCAATTCAGCCGCCAATTTAGCGCCGCCGGACAGCGATAACTGATCGGCGTGCATTCGCAGACCCAAACCATGATCTCGCGCGCTCAAGAGGATCGCGCGAGATTCTTCGTTCGAAAAAACGTTTTGTTCGCAGAAGACGTCACAAAACTCCGCCAGCTTTTCGGACGCGACGCGCGGCAACATCTCTTCGGTCAACAATGAAAGGTAAGCTTGCCGGTTCGCCTTGTATTCCGGCGGAATGTCGTGCGCGCCAAGGAAAGTGGGGACGTAACGCAGCGGTGTCTCCGCATCAAGTCGTCGAATCGCGTTGAGTATTTTCAGTTCGTCGTCGACCGTCAGGCCGTAACCGGATTTCGCCTCAACGGTCGTGGTGCCAGTGCGCAGAAACCAATCCGCATATCGTTTACCGGAAGCGATGAGTTCTTCCACAGTCGCCGCGCGAGTGGAACGCACGCTCGATTGAATGCCGCCGCCGCGCGCGGCAATTTCCTGATAAGTGACACCGAGCGCCCGCTCTTCAAACTCGCCCGCGCGCGTGCCTGCAAAAACCGGATGCGTGTGGGCGTCAACAAAACCCGGCAACGCAATTCGTCCACCCGCGTCAATAATTTTACAGTCCGCATGCTCATCAATGAGGCGCGCGATTTCTTCACGCGTTCCCACCTGACTGATGCGCTTGCCGTTTATGAGCAACGCGCCATCGTTAATGATCGACAGCACGCGCAACTCCGGGCCGACTCGCGGACGAGCAGGCCCGGAAAGACTTACTAATTGTGAGCAGTTGACTACTGCGACTGAATTTCCCAAGTTGTCGCACCTAAGCAGCGCCCCGTCACGCCTCTTTGTAAAGCCAGGCGCCGGCAATCGCCGCCAAAAGATATTCAACCAATCCCCAGATCAACAGGGTTCCGATCAGGCCGGCCGAGAAGCCGAAAAGCACACCGTTGATGATGCCTGAGTAAAAATAAAGGATAAACCAGGCAATCAGGCCGGCGACGACGGCAGTCTTTGGACCAGGACCAAGGCGCGGCCGAATCAGCGCGTAAGTCAAGACGACGACAATGCCGAGAACGAACGTAAGCGAGACCGCAATGGCGACAAAACTTCCGCTCGGCTCGGCGAAATTATGGGCGGCAAACCACGCTTTCATTTGGCTGGCTAACACAAAGTCATTCAAAAGAAACTCGCCGATGTTCATTACCAAACCAGCCAGCAAGCCACCGAGCACAACGCGTCCAACGTTTATCTTATTCATTCTTAGACTCCTTCTTTGGGGGTTAGAACCAGTCTGTTTGCGACGCAGGGTTTATCACAGAGTCGAGGTCCAAGGCCAGCGCTATTCAAGCGGGGCAGTAGCCCGACCGTCAGGGAGGGCTTGAAGATACGGAACAAAAGCCCTCCCTTACGGTCGGGCTACTGCCCCTTCGTCAGCAACGCAACATTGGGCCACTACCGTTGTTCAGTTCCTGGCCGGCTCGCGTAATTTATAAAGCGCAGCTCCCAGTACGTTAGCAAGCACTACAACTGCGAGAATCTTGAATGCAAATGCAAACGGCTGATCGACTGGCGTAATCGGTATCAGCGAAAAGTAAGTGGCGATCGCCGACACCACAAAACCTGACACCGACGCAAGCTTCAGCCAAAGCGGGGCGTGCACGCCGAATCGCTTCATCGCCACGAGTGGAATCGCAAAGAGCACGAGATAAATCAAGGCGTAGAAGGTGGTAGCCGCATTGTCCTGCAACTGAAACGCTTCCTGTTCTTCGACGCCGATCAAACTGGCAAGACTGAACGCGAGTGTCACCAAACCGACAAACAGTATCGAATTGATAGGCGTCTTGTAGCGAGCGTGCAGGCGAGCAAACCAGGTCGGCAGCAGATTGTCCCAACCGGCGACCATCGGCAATCGCGTGTTGCCGGCAAAGTAAATACTCATCAACGCGATCTGTCGCGCCGCTACACCAAAAATCGTAAACGAAATAAGCAGCGACACCCAGCCGAATGAACTGAACGCAAGACTGAGCACCTGGGGGATGGGACCGATTAAGTCAATCTTGTCTGGGGCGACGAAGGCGAGGACGGAGCCGGTGCCGAGTATGAACATCACTGCAATTATGGGCGCCGAAATCATCACCGAGCGGCTGATGTTGCGCGCAGGCGAGCGGGTTTCGCCGGCAAGAATCGCAATGTATTCAAAACCTGAGAGCGCTCCGACCGCGAGTTTGCTGAAGACGTTGGTGTTGTAAGCGCTGAAGTCGGGAAAGCTGGTTGAGAACGGATGGTAGTTCGCTAACGTACCGCGTCCGGCGGTGATGAACGGCAAAAGAATCAGGGTCGCAAAGGTCAGCAATAACAAAGCGCCGCCAACATTCTGTACCCATTTGCCGAGCATCAAGCCGCGACGCGAAGCTGAAATCATCAGCACCATCAGCAACACACAAATCAATCGCGTTATCCACTTGTTGCCGTGCATCCACTCCGCGCGTGGCCCAATCGCGTAAGTAATGTTCTTCTTGATGATCAGTCCAATGCCTGACATCACCAGGATGCCAAAGATCCAAAGATTCCAGGCAACCATGAAGGCGACGAAATCGTTAAAGGCGAGTTTGGCCCACTGGTAAATCCCACCCTCCAGCGGCATCAGTCGATTGAGATAAATGACCACGGCCGCTAGTGGCAAGTAGAAAGTGACGATCGCCAGCAACCAAAACACCATCTGATGGTCGCCAAGCTTCGCGGCCCAGCCGACCCAAATAGTTCCGACAACGAAAACGATTTGCGTCAGGACCAGATCGAACAGGCCAAGTTCTCGCTTCAGTACACCGCTACGCGCCTCGACGTTTTGTTCGAGTTGAGTGATCTGTGGCGGAGGACTTTGTGTATCAGCCTTCATAAAGGCTCTCAATTTTCGATTTGCACTCAAGCTACCTAGTCTCGGAGTCAGGAAGGGGGCCTGCCCCCGCTCTGTGCTTCAGCGTAGCGTTGAAACTTTCACTTAGCGAAGTAGCGATAGTGACCGATGATTTTCCAGTTGAACAAAACGTCTTCAATGCGGGCACCCAGACCAATGTTGTGGATTACCAGACAGTGTTCGTCAGGCGTAGACCAGCGGTCGGTCATAACCCCGATGTGTTCCACGCCTTCGCTCAGCTCCCACGCAACCACATCACCCGGCAAATAGTCGTTGCGGTCCGCAGAAATCGGCAGAGACTTTTTCTGACGCGTGAAGTAGGTGTTGAGGTTCAGTACGCGCCGGTGATCGATGTTGGAATCCGTCCCTGCTGCGCCCCACTTTTTTGGATACTCGTCCCACGCCGCTTTCATGTCTTCGTGGACTTCCTTCTGCAGATCGATACCGGCCTTGCGAAACGCACGCACCACCACATCAGAACAAACGCCGGTTTCCGGAGCCACATCGCCGTTGGGGTAATCCAATCCGACGTAAGCGGGATCGTAACCGGTGGTGACTTCGCTTTGCGCCACTGCGCCTGCGATCAGTAGTTTGAGTTGTGAGGAGGAGGCGGCCGGCAGCGGCTTGGTGACAGTAACCGGAGGGGCAACGCCGATTCCGACAGCGCCCGAGCGTTGCTGCCGGCAGCCGTTCATACTGGTGAGCAATAAGCACGCAGTGAGCACCAACGAAATCTTCGCAGGGTATGGAGCGCTCATGTTTGTTCTGCCAGCCATCGTCGCACGTCTTCCCGCATCTCAGGAACGATCTCATGTGCAGCGTCATAGCTTTTAAACTTCAGGTTCGCCGCCCGCAAACCAAGTCGCTCTTCATAGTCGGCGACTCGCGCCGGCGGATAAAATTCATCGCGCGCCCCAGTGAGATGCATGACGGCCGCACCAGTTGGTTTGTAGCCTGGATTGGTTTCCCAGTCACTGGGAATGCCGCCGCAGATGCCAATGACGCCGCAGAGGATGTCGGGATACGTAAACGCGAACCGGTAATTGAGCGCGCACGTTTGTGAAAAACCAAGCAAGAATATTTTTGCCGGATTAACGATTCCCTGCTCCTTCAGTTTGGCGAACAGATCCAACAACGCCTGGTGATGGATGGCTACCGAGTCTTCCGGATGAAAGTTTGTCAGCCAGCCAAAACCAAACCGTAGCGGTCCGCCTTCCTCTTTCGGTTCCTTGATGTGCTGGTGAAAGCCCTGCAGCGACAAAAGCGTAAAGCCGGGCGGCGCGATCTGTTTTGCCTCGCGCATCATCTGACGCTTGTTTGCGCCGTATCCGTGCAACGCGATTAGCAAAGGCGCAGGCTGTATTGCCGGCAGCTCGAGGTCGTAGTACAGCTTGATCTGGCCCGTCAGCGTCTCTTCGCGCGTAATTCGGTCGTCATTCGCCATTTCGTTTACCCATCAAGCCAAAACGCCGTCAGCTTATATCACACCTTCTTTTCCGCGATGCCAATGAGTATTTCTCTCTTCCGAAGTTTTCGTAATCCTAATGTTACCTTGCTGACGCGGGGCAGTAGCTCGCCCTCAGGGAGGGCTTTTTGTGCAGCTTCGAGCCCCCTGACGGTCGGGCTACTGCCCCGCGGTTGCAAGTCCTCGCAAGGCAACTTCAGAAAGCACCGATATTTTTGCCTTCTTTTGCATTCATCCTCGCTGCCAGTTACGATGCTCACGAAATCGGCAACCACAAATTTACGAGGTGACGGAATGAAATTTCCTGGCGGATTCAATATTCAGCAGATGATGAAACAGGCGCAGGTGATGCAGGAAAAGATGGCGAAGGAAATGGAGGAGCTGCGCACCGACGCTTCAGCCGGAGGCGGCGTTGTTACGGTAGAGATGAAGGGCAATCATGAGATTGTGAACCTCAAGATCGATCCGGAAGCCGTGAAAGAAGGCGACGTCGAGATGCTGCAGGACATGATCGTCGCCGCCATCAACGAAGCCAATCGCAAAGTTGACGAAGCGATGAAAGGCAAACTGGGCGGCATGTTGCCACCGGGTCTGGGCGGCATGTTGGGGTAAGTAGGGGCCGGGTTAGCGGTCAGGGGCCGGCAAACGGAGGTTCACATGAAGCTGAACAGTTTCCGGGACCGCGGAACTAGAGACGCAACTGGAAATTGCAGCGCGTCTCAAATTCTTGAAAGAAGTGAACTCGGACCAGTCAGGGAACGTGTCGTATCGCCTGGCAAACAACAATATGCGCTTCAGAAAATAAACCTTGGAAGTTAAGAACGGCCGCCTATCCCTTCTTTGCGATGCTTGAATACGCCGAGCCGGTCACCAAATTAATCGACGAACTAAAACGACTGCCCAGTATCGGGCACAAGTCGGCGCAGCGTCTGGCGTTTCATATTATGCGCACGCCCGACAACGAGCTGCAGCGTTTGATTTCGGCGATCCTTGAAGTCAAAGAACGAATCGTTTTTTGTTCAGTTTGTAATAACCTCACCGACATCGACCCCTGTCGCATCTGTGCTTCTACCAGCCGCGATCATTCCGTAATTTGCGTGGTCGAGGAACCGCATAGCCTGGTTGCCGTCGAGAAAACGCGCAGCTTTAAAGGCGTCTATCACGTCTTGCACGGAAGTCTTTCTCCCATTCGCCACATCGGCCCAAACGAGTTGCATCTCGCGAATCTGTTGCCGCGTTTGAAACCGGAGAACAACGAGGGGGTTGAGGTCGCGGAAGTAATACTTGCCACTAACCCGACCACGGAAGGCGAGGCCACGGCAAACTACATCAGCCGCTTACTTAAGCCGCTCGGTATTCTGGTAACGCGCATCGCGATGGGTATGCCGGTGGGAAGTGATCTGGAATACGTGGATGAAGTGACAATGGATAAGGCGCTCGCAAACAGGCACCAGATCTAAAACATTTTCCATATATCATTTGACATTTCTCATTTAATCATTGAGTTAGTGAATCTTGCCGTCAACTCAACGAAATAATTCTTAGACCTACGCGAGTCGTTGAGCCCGTCGCCTTTTCGAAGAGCCATCAGTTCGGGTGAAATGACAAATGAGAACTGTCAATTAGAAATGGAGAATGATTCTTCAGAACCTAATCCTCTGGTAAAATGCGGCCATGTCTACACACGTTCAAATCGACCAAATGAGCGTTGCGGAAAAGCTTAGCTTGATGGAGCAGCTCTGGGAGGATCTGTGTGCGAGAGCTGAGGGCATCTCAATGCCTCAGTGGCATAAGGACACCTTAGATGAACGTCAACAACTTATACAAAATGGCGAGGCGCAGTTTGAGGATTGGCAGACGGCCAAAAAACGGATCACAGAACAAACTTCGTGAAAATTAATATTCTTGATCTTGCGGAGCGGGATCTGATCGAGGGATTTCGCTTCTATGAAGCTCAAGAAGCCGGGCTGGGCGCTCACTTCATAAACAACCTCTACTCTGACATCGAATCCTTAAGTCTCTACGCCCGCGTTCACGAAAAACCGTTCAAAGACTACTATCGTCTCCTCTCCCGACGGTTCCCTTTCGCCATCTTCTACACCTTCGACAAAAACATCGTTTCAATTCATGCGGTGTTGGACTGTCGTAGAAATCCGGCCTGGGTTAGAAAACGACTGGTAAGTTAGTCGCTCAACGTTATCGAGCGCCGCCCGAGATCAGAAACGGTAAGAACGCATTGGTCATTTTCCATTTCAAATTTCTCATTTGTCATTGAGATTAAGCGCGTCAGCACCGTACTCCGGTTACGCGCTGCTCTTCCTAAAATGGCAAATGAGAACTGTCAAATGGAATATGGAAAATGATCTTTTATCCGGCTGAATGTCATCCGATCCTAAAAACGGACATGCTCCACCGGCGCGCCTTTCTTACAATCCCCGCAGTCATCACCTTCGTCGTACATATGCGCGTCAAACTCAACCAACGATCTGATCGGGACGTCGCCAAGCTTGTCCTCAGCTGAAGTGAAGCGCACGATCGCGCCGCAACCAATTACCGGCGCCCCCAACTCCTTCACCAGCCCCGCAGTTTCGTCAATCGCGTTGCCGCTGCGAATAATGTCGTCCACGATGATGCAGGGGTTCACTTCGCCTTTGTTGATGTACTGTCGAAACCGTCGCTTGTCGCCTTCCTGCTCCGCCCAATAAATTTGTTCGGCGCTTAACGCGTCGCGCACGCCAAAGGCCACCGGGATACCGCCGGAGCTGGGACTGATAATCGAAACTTTCGGCAATTGACTCGAAATATCGCGGTCTACGCGAAACTTCCGGCTCAACGCAACCGCCAGCACGCGCGCGGTGTCGTAGTAGCGAAATGCCAAGGGCATTTGAAAATAGTGGGGCGAATGTTTGCCATTGGGATAAACGAAATGGCCTTCGCGAAAAGCGCCCGTTCGCTTCAAAATCTGCATGACAGTGTCCGACGACGGAATCAGATCTACCATTTTCTTCTCCGGTCTAAGTGATGATTGATGAGTAATGCGTAACGAGTTTTTTGCGCAGCCGGCCGGCGCGCATCACTCATCAGTCATTACCCATTACTGTTGTTTGCGCCCGACAGCATACATCAATCATGCGGCCTCGCTCCATTGTTGAGCGCCCGCTTTATCAGGCGCGCCTGATCCTTCGGTAATTGGCCGGGCAGTTCATCCAAACTAAACCAACCAGCCTGCTTGATCTCAAAGTTAAGCTGCTCGAGATCTCCTTCCGCCTGACAACTGAAAACGATCTCAATTTGTTTCGGCTCCTTAAAAGCCCTGACGGTGAACAATTTTGGCTGGGCTACCTCGAGACCAATCTCTTCGCGCAACTCTCGTCGCAAAGCTTCCTCCGGCTGTTCCCCCTCTTCGATGAAACCGCCGGGCAAACCCCAGCCGCTTCCGGGTCGAAACCGGTGTTTCAATAACAACACCCGGCCACTCGAATCCGAGATGATGCCGCCGGCCGTCACTGCAAAGCGCGGGTGCGTCCAGCGCACAGTCAAACGCTTGAGTGGTTTGGGAACGCGCCGCCAAACAGCGCCGAGAAGATCACTGAACATTGGAGTTCAGAATAACATGAGGCAGTGAACGATTGGGTCGGAACAACCGGCACGATTGCGTTGACTCGCATTTGATCCACTCTGTAAGATTCGCATTGCACATCATCCCAGCGCTGAAAGCTGAATAACAAAAATGACCGCACCTTCGTCCGAAGTGAGTCCAGTCGAACAGGCCGCACCGGCGACCCCGGCAGTTCCGAAGCGGATCACAAACGCACAAACCGTCTGCAACGAGAAGAACGCCAAAGGCAAACTCTGCAACGGTCACCTCAAACAATTGCGAATGGCCGGCGAGCCGTCGGAAGTGCATCTGCGGGGCGATGACGTGCTGTCGAAGTGCCAGACCTGCGGCACGCTCTACATGGGCCCGCCGCTCGGGCACGTACGCGATCCCAATAAACAGGTGCGATTTGTTGAAGCGGAGCTCACGGCGCTGCTGCAGGCCGCGGGCGGTTCGTTGCCGGTAATCAAGAAAGACTCGCGCGGCGTGTTTGTGATGGAAACAACGGGCCACGCTCCGGAAGCAGCGCCGGCGGCGGCGGTAGCTCCTAAAGCAAAACCAACGGCTGCAGCTCCAGCGGCAAAACCTGCCGCACCGGCTGCAGCAAAACCCGCCGGCACAAAAGCCGGGACGGCGCCCAACAGAAGTTTGAATAGGCGAACGACTTACGCCGGTGTCGTCGATACCGGCCCAGTTCCCGGAGAAACATTTGAACAGAAGGTTGCGCGTCTGAAGGCAGTTTCGGCGGCGGCGAAACAACGCGCGGAAGAAGGTGGCGCACCGGAAGTTTCAGCAGACGCGCCGGTCGTTGAAACAGTTCTCGAGTCGGCAATGATGCCGGCGCCCGTCGCCGAAAAACCTGCACCGGCGGCGAACGCGTCGGAGCCCGCACACAAACCGACCGGGCAAGCAGATCGCAGCCTGATGATTCGCTCTACTTACTGTGGCGTAGTTGATACGGGTCCGGTTCCCGGTGAAACGTTTGAGCAGAAAGTAGAACGCTTGCGAGCGGTGTCTGCCGCTGCGAAGCAGCGCGCCGAAGGCGGGTAAGGGGTTAGCAAGTTTTTTACTGTTCCCTCTCCCGCCGGGAGAGGGTTAGGGTGAGGGCCTGAGGATTCTTTGTCCTTAATGACTCGCTCGTTCGATCTAGTAATCGCAAGGCTAAGCAAGCAGTAGATAACCAGAGCGCGGATTTTATGATTGGTGATAGGCCCTCACCCGGGCCTCTCCCAAGGGCTTTGCCTCAAAAGTCGTTCACGGGGACGGCTATGCCGCCTGATGTGCGGAAGGCCTTCGGCCTTCCGGCCATTTATGGTGAAATTCCGGGCTATGCCCACTCTTTGGGCCCAGCCCAAATTGGCGTTACCGCGCAACGGAAGCGCGAAGCGCTTCCGCACATCAGGCGGCATAGCCGTACTCGTGGTCACCGAACCTTTTGAGACAACGCCTCTCCCAATGGGAGAGGAAAGAAGACATGTCGCTCTAGCGTTTAAGCCAGATTTCTTTCGTCCGAGAGGGACGGTTGGCCTGACCGTTTCGCTTCAACCAGCATGTGGCAAACAACCGCCACAACTATTATCGCGCCACCCACCAGCGCCCACTGCGACGGGCGTTCACCTAAAATGACGAAAACCCAGATCGGGTTTAGCACCGGTTCGATGTAACCGACAATCCCCGCATCAAGCGAACGTACGCCACGCGCCATCGCCGCCGTAAAGAGCGTGTAAGCAACCCCAATCTGCACTACACCCAAGTAACTCACAGACAAAACGTCGAGTCGCGTCATGTGCGGTATCGCCGCCAAACCCCACGGCGCACAAACCAGCACGACCAGTAGATTGCCATAGATTACTGAAGACGCTCGGTTGACGTTGCGCGATTTCGAATGCCTCAGCAGAAGGAAGTAACACGCGAAACATAAGCCCGAAGCGAGCGCGAGGAGATTCCCGATCACGTCTTGCGGTCGCAATTGGCCAACAAAAAACAGCGACATGCCACCGATGCAGGCCAGCACCACGACTAGATCGCGCGAACGAAACTTCTCTTTGTAGAACAACGGCTCGAAGATGAGCAGATAGACCGGCGCGGTGTATTGCAGGAAGATCGCGTTTGCCGCAGTGGTTTGTTTGGTGGCAAGCACAAAAAGGACGAGCAAGGCAGCGTAAAGAACGGAGGTTAGCGCTGTGACTCTGTTAAGTCCGAACCCTTCACGGCGCGTAAAGATTGCGACCGTGATTGCGGCGAGTAATGAACGGCCGAAGGAAAGCTCGAGCCCGGAGAGTGAGGTCCACTTAATGAAAAGGCCGCCGGTGCTCCAGAGCATCGCGGCGGCGACCACGAGCAACAGCGGCGAGCGCGACGCACGCGCATTGTGAACAGAGTTCAAGGTAGACATACCGTATGATACTGTACGCCACCGACGCCGATTGCGATCAACGATTCGACTTTTTCAGCTCAAAGATTTCGCCGGTTAGATGACAATCAAAGCAAGGCCATTCAAAACAGAAGTTGGGAAAGCCGAAGTCGAGGGCTTCTTCGAGGAAAGCAATTTCGTCTTTCGTTTTTATGGAGTCGCATTTCATGTACCCGTCATCAGTTTTGAGGAGGATTCTCAAGGCAAATTTGCAATCCTTGACGAGGCAGAGATCTTGCATCCCGATGGATTCGTGTTCGCAGTTACCACTGAGTACGATTCCGATCTCGGTTGCGAATGGGGTTACCAGGTCTCATTGAAACGGAACGAAGCCACCGAACGAGAATTGTTTGAGAATGTTCTAAAGCTGAAGGGGATTGATCCAAATTCAGTCAATTTGATCATTCCTCCGCGACAATTGATCGCCGTTCACTTCAATCCCCAGGGAATACAAGATGGTAGCGCCCAGCTTGGTCCGGTGGAAGAATTGTCTTCACATAACGATCCTCCCGCCACCTTCATGATAGACGAGGTAAGAGTGTCAGCGGCTAAGCGAGTTCTCTTTCTTTCTCACGCCGTTCGGCAAATGTTGCGGCCGGATCGAATGATAACAACAAGAGAAGTGCGCGACGTTTTGACTACCGGAATCGTTATCGAGGACTATCCAAACGATCCCCGAGGGGCTAGTTGTCTGATTCTGGGCCTCGGCGATAAAGGCCGTCCGATTCATGTGGTTTGCTCGCCGAAGCCAGAGTTTGTTAGCTATTATTACGGCATATGTTCCACATCGAGATGAGTGGTCGGAGGACTTCAGAGTGAGGACTAAGCGATGAAATGCATTCATTGTCTAGGACAGATGCAGAAGGGCGCAGCTCCCTTTCATGTCGATCGCAATGGCTATCACCTCGTGCTGGACAAGATTGCTGCCTGGATTTGCAGCCAATGCGGAGAAGTATATTTTGAGGAGGCTGAAGTCGACTCTCTTCAATCCATTATCCAAACGGTAGATGCGGAGATTGAGAAGCTGGCAGTGGTAGTTTAACTAGGTCGCACTTTCAGTTTCCCCTTCTTCTCCTACTGATTTCAGATACTTCCCAAACACTCCGTTCCAGGGTGAAATCACAATCGAAACGGCGCCCAGCGCCTGCGCCTGACACGCGAGACGGATCAGCGGCTTTGGTTCGGTTGTGTCAATGTAACCAAACTCTTTTATTTTCTTGCCTTCGCGCACCGCCACGTCCGAAAGCTTTTCCGCGCCGCCAAGCACGCCGACCCAGCAGGTGCCACACGAAGCTGAACGGCACTCAACCGGAATCGGTCCTTCGACGCGACGCGGATCGATCTCCCGCCAGTTTCGCGATTGATCGTCGGCCGCGCCCCAGGCCAGATCCTGTACGTGGTTCAACTTGTAACGGGCAGCCTCGTCATTTTCATCGTACGTGACCGTCCATTTCTTATCGACAGTTTTGAGAAAACCAAAAAGTCCCTGACTGTCATCCACGGCGCGCTCGCGCAGAACTTGATCCGGCGATCTCTTCGCACTCTTGCGGTCGAGCAGCATCTCGCCTTTGGCCTGCCTGAAGGCTGCGAGTCCGGCCTGTCGCACGGTCATGAAAGCAACTGTTGTAATACCAATCGTCAAAGAATCAGAAACTTTTTCCTGCTGCGCTACGCTGCTCGCCACTTGCAAAATCTCATCCGAGAGTTTCGAGGCTTCGTTAGGCGAGAAGTTTTCCGCAGCGTTCTCCACTGCTCGCTTCACGCCGGCCCAATAGCGGTGGCCGTAAAGAAACCGGTGCGACGAATCGATCTGATCCTTGAGCTGATAATTGCCCTGCATCAATAACTGCGCGGCCAGCTTCCGCGGATCCTCAGCGGCCTCCAGAGCACGCGCCAGCGCTAACGGATAGAAAGAAAACCAGATCTGCGTGGCGTTCTTATCAACTTCGTGAACAGAACGCAGCAAGGTGGTCAACGCACCTGCCCAGGCTTCGTCATCCTGCTGGCGGAGATATTGTTCGAATGGATTACTGTTTGTCATAAATGTTGGTCAAACGGAAAACGGTGATTATACCGAGCGCGCGGGAAACTGCACAGCGCAGCGAGGCGAGATGACATACTTGACTTAACCAACCGTAGCGATTAGTGGTTAAGCCCGCTTTCCTGGGGATGAGACCTGTGGCTGGACGAGGTCAGTACCACCACGCGGTAGCGGGTGGGTCTCCGGATTGCCAATTGTCAATTGCCGATTGCCGATTCATGTTTCGCCCAAGGCCAATCGGAAATTGCAAATCGACAATTGGCAATCGATTGACCGACCCGCTACCGCGCGGCGTACTGACCTCATCGCCGAATATTGACAGTGTTCGGCTGGCGGGAGTAAAAATCAGTTCTGCCGACGAAAACCAAATCAATCACGAGGAACGCAAGCATGAGCGCTAAGCAACCGGTTACCGCGAAACCCGCGCGCACTCCCGACAGCGCGTTTACTTTTTCCTTCGCAATCGCGATTGGTCTGATCCTGTTTATCGCCGGCCTGGTTGTGAGTCTTACCCTCGGCGGCGGCTCCAGCACCGCACTCATCTTTGGTTTGCCCTTGCTGTTTGCCGGGCTACTCGTGCCGCTCTTCATGATGCGGCAATTTTTTACCCGCAACGAAGTAACCGGTGCCTGCCCGCATTGTGGCTCGTCAATCAGAACTTCTGACGCCACGATCCGTTTGGCGTGCCCGTCGTGCCAGAAAATTGTCGGCGTACGGAATGAAGATTTTTATGCGGTTGAAAACGCAGACTAACCGATGAAGAAGCCGGCGGTGCTCGGGTAAGTCAACCAGTCGCGACTCCAGTAGTCGCTGAAAGTTAAGGCAAAGAGAATCACCAGCCAGAACAGTGCAGACGTAAAAACCACCCAGATCAGCCGCGAGCTATAACGGACGTGCATGAAGTAAAGGACCACTAGGGTCGCTTTAATCACTGCGATCGTTAACGCGATAATCACGTTCAACGGCCCGGGGAAATCATGCAGACCCGCCCAGACGGTCAGGGCCGTTCCCACCATCAAAGAGAGAAAAATCGTTACGTAGATTCGCAGTGAGACTATATGTTCGCTCATAGCGGACAAACTACCTTGTCTGTTGGTAACACTTCAAAACGGAGATCTTCCATTTCGCATTTGAAATTTTTCATTTGTTGCCCCAAGCCAACATCATTTGTCTCGAAGCACACCTCGCGCCTGCCGAAGGTCTGCGATGGCAAATGAGAAATAAAAAATACGAAATGAAAAATTTCCTCGCTCACCTTTGTAGGACAGACATTCTTATCTGTCTTTCAATTATTGGACAGGCAGGAATGCCTGTCCTACATGTGTTCCAAATGCCGGCCCAATAGATACAGCAATGGGAACAGAAAAATCCAAACGATGTCGACGAAGTGCCAGTAAAGTCCGGAAATTTCTACCGGATTGTGATACTCAGGTCCGTATTTACCACGCCAGGACCAAAACAGAATCACCGAAAGCAACCCGACGCCAATGATCATGTGAACAGCGTGCATGCCGGTCATGGCGAAATAGATCCAGTAAAACATTTCGACGTTCTTTACCGTCGCGCCCGGCAGTAAATGCAGGTTGTGCTTGTTCTCCGGCGCTCCATGTTCCTGCACTCCCGGACTAAATGGCCGTCCGGGAATCAGCTTGCCCGGAATCAAACTGTCTTCATATTTGTCGTGATATTCGACCGCCTTAATGCCGAGGAACGTCAGGCCAAGGATGATCGTCAGGATGAGGCAAACGATCAGGTTGCGCTGCTTACCTACCTGCGCGCTGTAGACCGCGAGAGCCATCGTGAAGCTGCTGAGAATCAGCACGACAGTGTTGATGGCGCCCAGCTTGAGATCGAGGTGATTGCTCGCTGACGCGAAGGCCGCCGGAAATTGCGAGCGGTAAAGCGTGTAGGCCAGGAACATCCCGCCGAAAAACATTATTTCGGTCACCAGGAAAACCCACATGCCGAGCGCGCCCGCTTCGCGCTGCTGCTCCAAATTCTCGAAGTGGTGCTGCAGCGCCGGATGGCTCGCTTCGTGAACTGCTGTTACGCCTTCTGCCAAGTGCTACTCCTGTTGTGGTTGAACGATTCTTTCTCTGAGCGTTAGAGACTTCAACCGAACCGCTTCAAGCATGGACAGACAGGAATGTCTGTCCTACTCGCCTTCGATGACCGCATCGGCGACTTCCAAACCTTCACCCCTCATCCTTCCGATCACTTGCATCTCTTCCGGCGGCGCGAACTCATAGGCTTCCCAGGTAACGACCGGCGTCGCATAGAAATTCTCTGTCGGCGGCGGTGATGAAGTGCGCCATTCCAGCCCTGGAAGATGCCAGGGGTTCGGCTCGGCGCGTTTACCGTAGCGCATAGACCAAAGCAAATAGATGAACGGAATCACCAGACCAACGCCAAGTACTGATGCGCCGGCCGTCGACAACACGTTGAACACCTGGAACTCCGGCGGGTACGCATGATAACGGCGTGGCATGCCCAGGTAGCCGGCGACGAACTGCGGCAGAAACGTCAGGTTGAAGCCCACGAACACTACGAGCGCGGAAAATCTTCCCCAACCCTCGGGATACATGCGGCCGGTAATTTTCGGCCACCAGTAATGCAAGCCCCCCAGATAAGCCAGCAATGTTCCGCCAACCATGATGTAGTGGAAGTGTGCCACGATGAAATACGTGTCGCTCAAGTGGACGTCCACGGCGAGGGAGGCGAGAAACAATCCCGTCATGCCGCCAACCGTAAACAAGCCAATGAACCCGAGCGCGTAAAGCATCGGCGTGTCATAGGAAATCGACCCCTTGTAAAGCGTCGCGGTCCAGTTGAAGACTTTGATTGCCGACGGGATAGCGACCGCAAAACTCAGGAACGAAAAGATCATGCCCGCGTAAACCGATTGGCTCGCGACAAACAAGTGGTGCCCCCAAACCAGGAAGCCAAACACTGCGATTGCCAGACTGGAAAAGGCGACGAACTTATAGCCAAAGATATTCTTGCGCGAAAAGTTGGCGATCAGCTCGCTAACCACGCCCATACCGGGCAATACCATGATGTAGACGGCCGGGTGCGAGTAAAACCAGAACAGGTGTTGGAAGAGCACCGGATCGCCACCGTTTGCCGGATCGAATATGCCGACGTGGGCCAGTCGCTCGAAGGCGAGCAACAGGATCGTGATCGCGATTACCGGAGTACCGAGGATCATGATCAACGAGGCCGCGTAGTGAGACCAGATAAACAGCGGCAGGCGAAACCAGGTCATCCCCGGCGCGCGCATCGTGTGAATGGTGACGACGAAATTGAGTCCAGTGAGAATCGACGAAAAGCCGCTAATGAAAATTCCGACTCCGGTAAGCACCACGTAAGAGTTGGAATACGTCGTGCTATACGGCGCATAGAAGGTCCAGCCCGTATCAACACCACCCGCCAGCAGCGCCCAGATCGTGATGACACCGCCTAGCAGGTAGATATACCAACTCAGCAAGTTGATACGCGGAAATGCCAGATCCTTGGCGCCGATCATGAGCGGCACCAGGAAGTTTCCCAGCGTTGCCGGTATCGACGGAATCAAAAAGAAAAAGATCATGATGATTCCGTGCTGGGTAAAGACTTTGTTGTAAGTGGTAGACGAAAGCAGATCGCCCTGCGGGGTTAACAGCTCCAGGCGAATAAACATCGCGTAGAGTCCGCCGATAAAAAAGAAAACAGAAATCGATCCGAGATACAGCAGCGCAATTCGTTTATGGTCTTTCGTCAACAACCACGACTTAACGCCATACTCCGCGTTGATGTAGTTAACGCGAGCTGCTGTTGGTGTCTCGAATGTCTCTGGTGCTTTCATGTTTACCGCTTACGGTTACTTCGGATTGTGCTGCGGCGTGGCCACGGCGTTTGGTGTCGCCGCGGCAGCCGGCGCCGTTGACGTCGCCGCTGGTGGCGTCGATGCCGCCTGGCCGCCGGTTATCTGGAGCGACTTGATGAACGAAATTATTTGAATCAACTGTTCGGGTGAAACCTGGCCCTGGAATGTCGGCATTATCGGATTGAAGCCAGTGACCACTTTCGCAGACGGATTCTCGATCGATTCCCGAATATATCCTTCGTCGGCGGTAAGCGTCTGATTGTTTGTCAGAAACACTTTCCTGCCAAACAGGCCTGCCAGCGCAGGTCCGCGTCCGCCTTCGCCGGTCGCGCCGTGGCAGGATACACAGCCGAGCGATTGATACAGTTGTTGGCCGGCAACCGCGGGTGATTGCTGGCTCGCGTTGCCGCTCAACCAGTTATCGAAATCCGTCGGCTGCATCACGATTATCGATCCGATCATGCCGGAGTGGTTCATGCCGCAGTACTCGGCGCAGAACAGGTGATAGGTGCCGGGTTTGGTCGCTTCGAACCACTGCGTGGTATAGCGACCGGGTAAGACGTCGGCCTTGATGCGAAACGCCGGTAGGAACAGATCGTGAATCGTGTCCTCCGAAGTCATGATCAATTTAATCTTGCGTCCGGCGGGCACGTGCAGCTCGTTAATTTCGCGCTGTCCGGTTGAGTGCTGAATCTTCCACATCCACTGCTTGCCGACTACATAAATCTCATTCGCGTTCTTTGGCGTGCGCGAGTTCTCGAAATAGATCTGGGCCCCCCAGACAAACATGCTCATGGCGATGATCAAAGGTATTACTGACCAGAGCGTCTCGAGTTTGTGAGAACCGGCAATCGGACGGGGAATCTCGAACGGTGAACGACGGCGATACTTGATGACGAAGAAAATCAGAACTCCTGAAATTAGAAGGGTAAAAAACAGTGTGACTCCGGAAAGGTAGAAGTACAGCGCGTCGACTCGACCCGAGATGGTCGACGCGCTTTCAGGAATAAATGGAATCCAGGACGTTTGCATGATTACAAAGCCAAGCTCTGTGCGTCCTCTGTGTTCTCTGTGTCTCTGTGGTGTTAGACATTAACCACAAAGAACGCAGAGTTGACACAGAGAAATAATTCTCAAGTTCTCGCTGTCAATTCAGCTGCCGGATTGCGCCGGCGCATCGCAAACAACATCACCACCACTCCCAGCAAAGTGGCGACTCCGCCCACCTGCATTAGCCGCATCACTCGCGCACCGTATTTTCCGGTAGCCGGATCATAGTGGTAGCAATAAAGCAGCAACTGATCGACCGGCGAACCAATCTTGTTATCAGCCGCTTCAATCAAACCGAGACGCAGGTCACGCGGCGCATACTCAATGCCATAAAGATAGCGCGCCAGTCTGCCCTGCGGCGTGCTGACGAAAATTCCGCTGGCGTGCGCGAACTGGTTCGTCGCATCGTCCCAGTGATAACGAAAGCCAACCGTGTCGGTCAGTTGTTTGATGCTGGCTTCGTCCGCCGTCAAAAAATGCCAACCGGCATTCGCACTCGCGCGCTTCGCTTCCGGCAAATAATTCACGTAAGTGGTCTTCTTTGCTGACGCCAGCGCCGGCGTCTCGCGCGGATCGAAACTCACTGTTACCACTTCAAACTCTGCGCCGGGCTTGAACGACATGACTTTGAACGCCGAGACCATGCCGTTAAGAACCTGGTTACACAGCATAGGACACTGGTAGTACACGAGCGACAACACCACCGGCTTCTTACCAAAATAGTCGCCGAGCCTCACGTTCTTGCCGTTCTCATCAACGAGTGGAAGATCGAGCGGCAACTGTTCGTTCAACTTCTGATCGATCCCCACCCCAGTCAATGCCTTTGGCAAACCGCTCGGCGCTCGAGGCGCGTATGGGCGCGCGCTGTAGAGCGGCGAATTGCTTTGCGATTGCGTGAACTGGCCGAACGCGGTGAGCAGTGAGCAGTGGACAGTGACCAGTAAGAGAAAGGTCGTCACCGCCAGTCGCGCTGCAATGCTGCGCACGGTCCACTGACCACTGACCACTATTCTCATCGCCTTCATTACTTTGCTCGCTCCGTAATCCTGCCCGAACTCCAGGCGGAGGGCGCCATCACCGCCGAGTCATTTGCTGCCGCTCGCACCTTCAAACTACCGCCGGCGATAAGTTGATCAATCGCGGTATTGATCGGCGTGCAATTCGCGACCGCTGTCTGACCGCCTTCAGCGTGATCACAATTCAACTGACGATCCCACTGACCACGCAGCACGCGATACTCCGCTTCCGGTTCGCGATTTTCCAAATTCACCCATTCGCCGTTTTGCAGTTTCACACCAAAACCCTTGGCGGCTTGCAGGCGTGGATCCGGCGGCAAACGCTCTTCCGGTTTCATAGCCATTGGACCCGGGTTCGGCTCCTTCTCCGCTTGTGCATTCATAAATCTAAACATCGCCCACATCAGGACGAAGACGGCAATTCCCAGGACTGAAAGTCCTAACACGAATTTCACAACCCCCGACACACTGACGTCGCTCGCCTCGTGTGTCACATCGAGATTCTTGATGTGCGACACATCCGGCGTCTCCGTCACGTGGAGCCGGCCGTGTCCATTGCCGTTGTGCTTAGTCCTTGCCATGGTTTAGAACGTCTTACTCACCTGAAACTCAAATCAGAAGAATCGCAAAGACTCAAAGGAGTCACTCAAGCCGAATAAGCTCAGGGTCAGGAAGGGGGCCTGCCCCCGCTCAGGATGAATGCCTTTGGATCGGCGGGGGCAGGCCCCCTTCCCAACCCTGAGACTTTCCACCCTGAGTCATTGCCTCTTCCGACATTGCTGCTCTTTCTTCTGCCTTCTGCCCTACTGCCTTCTGCTCACTGCCTTCTGCTTACTGCCTTCTGCCCACTGCCTTCTGCTCACTGCCCACTGCTCACTGCCCACTGCTCACTGCTCACTGCCTACTGCTCTTCCTCAGTGCCCCGCGTGCGCGTGTTTCTGCTCCAGCACCGTTTCATAAAGCGGATCATTTATGGGGATTAACGGACGTGTGGTTAACGCCCTGGCAAACATTCCCAGCCACAAACCGCCAATCGCGATCGGGGCCACCAGATCCATCCAGCTCAGGTGGAAATGTTCGCCGGCAAAAGTTGGCTCAATCATCCAGAACAGATCCACTAAACGCATTACCAAAATCAAGACCGCAACGATTACCAGCTTTCCGGCGTTACGCTTGAATGATCGCGACAGCAGAAACAGAAACGGAAACGCAAAGTGCAGAATGATCACCGCCAGCGCGATCGCGCCCCACGCGCCATGCAACCTCGTCAGGTACCAGCCAATTTCTTCCGGCAGGTTGCCTGACCAAATAATCAGAAACTGCGAAAACGCGAAATAGGTCCACAGCATGACGAGCGCCAGCAGCAATTTCCCCAGATCGTGAAAATGTAACTGCGCCACCACGTTGCTCATCGGCTCGTGTCGCGACAAGGCGGCCATCGCAGCGATCGTAAACGCGAGTGCGCTCAGCGACCAGGAAGCGACGAAAATGAAGCCGTAGATTGTCGAGGACCACATTGGGTCGAGCGACATAAACCAGTCGATCGAAGCAAAGGTTACGGTGAAGACAAACAGGACCATGCCCGGGCCGCTCAGCACGCGCATGCGCTTCGTAATCTGCCGGTCGGCGCTGCGGTCTTGCTGTAACGACCAGCGATTCAGGAAATATGCGAGCACCAGCCAGATGGCGAAGTAGATGGCGGCGCGTATTGTGAAAAACGAGAGGTTCAAATACCTCGATTTCTCGACCAGCACCGGATGCTTTTCAAGTTCGTGTGCGTCGGTCCAACTGTAGAGCTGATGTGCGCCGAGTAGCACCGGCACGAACAACATGGCAACCAACGGCAAGGTTCGTGTCGAGGCTTCGAGCACGCGACGAATTACCAAACCCCAGCCGCCGCCGGTCAAATGTTGCAACATCAACAAGGCTAACGAGCCAATCGATATTCCTGCCCAAAAACAGTAGGCGAATAAATACGAATGGAAAAACTGGCGCCGGTCGAGCAGGAAGCCGACCACAAGAATTGCCGTGAACAGCGCGCCGACGATCAGCGCGAGTCGCTGTAGACGACTTACCTGCGGAGGTGCGTTGTAAGGACCGGTGGTCACTGATGCCCCCCACTTGGTGTCGCTAAAGCCGCCGGTTGCTGTCCGTTCTGATTCTGTTGACTCAACTGCAAAGCCCTGATGTAGGCAATTATTGCCCAGCGATCCTGCGGTGAAATTTGCGCTGCATAACTCGGCATTGCGCCCCAACCATTTGTTATCGCGTCGAAGTAGTGTCCGACTGGTGCCTGCCTCAGACGGTCGTCGTTGAACGAAGCGGCGCGGCGAAATCCGCGTCTCACAATCATGCCGTCGCCCGATCCGGTCAGTCCGTGGCAGGCAGTACAAAAAATTTCGTAACGCTCCTTGCCGCGCAGTACGACGTCCTTATTAATCGCAATCGGAAAAGTCTCGATGTCGTCAGGATACGCGGCCGCTCCTTGAGCCGATCCACCCGTGCCGCTAGCCGTGGGCTGGGGTCCGGCGGCAGTCTGCGAATTTGCAACGGTAGCGTTTGCAGTAGTCCTACCAGCGCGTTTACCCGTGAAAAACTCCGTATCCTCTTTTAGGAAGCCCCGCGCTATCGTGCCTTCAATCTGCGGTCGGCTTGATAAGCCGTCGCGGAAAAACGTCGACGAGCGAAACGGCTTCATTTTCGGCTGGTCCTGCATGTCGCGTCGACAAGCGGCGGTGAGCAGTAAGCAGTGAGCGGTAAGCAGTAGAACAAAACCGCAGCGAACGCCACGTCCCTTTACGGGGTGAAGCGTCTTCTTGCCGCTCACTGCCGCCTGCTCACTGCTCACTGTGTCAGACTTCAACATCGTTAACGTCCATCGCTCCCAGGGTATTCATGAACCGCATGGCTTCGTCGTGCTTGAATTTCGGATCGTTGGCCTCGATCACCAGGAAGAATTTATCGCGCGTCGCGAGCGCAAAATTCGGCGCATTGAAAACCGGGTGATATGGCTGCGGCAACTTATTCAACAACAACATGCCAAACACCGCGGCAAATGCAGCGACTAGAACAGTGCTCTCGAACGTAATCGGGATAAACGCGGGCCAACTGTTGTAAGGCTTGCCGCCGACGTTCAACGGATAATCGACTACCTCCATCCAGTACTGCATAAAAAACCCGCCCAGGCCGCCGACGATGCCGCCGATCAAAACAATCAGCGGCAGGCTGGTTCGCGTAAAGCCAATCGCTTCATCGAGCTCTTCAATCGGATACGGCGAATAGCCATTGATGCGTCGGTAGCCGGCTTCATGAGTTCGGCGCGCCGCCGCCACCAGGTCCGACGGGTTATCAAATTCGGCCATGATGCCGTAAAGCGCGGGCGTGCGACGGCGGCTCGGATGTCCACCCACCGACAAATCATGGTTGCGTTCGTTTTTGATATCGTCGTCTGCCATTACTGACTTAGGTAACGCAAACTGTTAGTTTGCGTCCGCAGGTCTTATTATCCCGAACACGCAAACTAACAGTTTGCGTTACATTCATTCCTCAACCTCCGCCTCGGGCAATATCGTCCGCATTTCGAAAATCGAAATCATCGGCAGGAAGCGGATAAACAAAAACAACAGCGTAAAGAAGAACCCGAGCGTGCCGATAAACATCGTCCAGTCATACATCGACGGTTGATACTGCCCCCATGAGGATGGCAGATAGTCGCGGTGCAGACTGGTAACCACAATCACGAATCGCTCCAGCCACATGCCGATGCTCACCACCACCGAGATCAGCCAAAGCACCAGCAGGTTTGAGCGAATCTTCTTAATCCAGAGAAACTGCGGCGTGATGATGTTGCACAAAATCAGCGCCCAGTAGTAATAGGCATACGGGCCGTGCATGCGGTTCCAAATCATGTAGCGCTCGTAGCGGCTGCCGCTGTACCAACCGAAAAACGCTTCCATCACGTAGCCGTAACCAACGATGAGTCCGGTCGCGAGCATCACCTTGCCCATGTTGTGCATGTGGCGCATGGTGATGAAGCTCTGCAAACCGAACACGCGACGCAAAGGAATCGTCAGCAGCAACACCATCGCGAAACCGGCGTAGATCGCGCCCGCGACGAAGTACGGCGGAAAGATCGTCGCGTGCCAACCGGGAATGATTCCGACCGCGAAGTCGAAGCTAACGATCGTGTGAACTGAAAGCACGAGGGGCGTTGCCAGTCCCGCCAAAAGCAGGTAGGCCATTTCGTAGCGATGCCAGTGGCGCGCGGAACCGCGCCAGCCCATCGCCAGCAGGCCGTAGATCATTTGAAACGGTTTACTGCGAGCGCGATCGCGCAGAGTCGCGAAGTCTGGGATCAAACCGACGAACCAAAAGAGCGCAGAGACGGTGGCGTAAGTCGAAACCGCGAACACGTCCCACATGAGGGGACTGCGAAACTGCGGCCAGATCCCCATCGTGTTCGGATAGGGAAACAGCCAGTAGGCGAGCCAGGGACGACCAAGGTGCATGATCGGATACATGCCTGCCTGCGCTACCGCGAACAGCGTCATCGCTTCCGCAAAACGATTGATCGACGTGCGCCACTGTTGGCGCAACAGCAAGAGGATCGCTGAGATTAAAGTTCCCGCATGGCCGATTCCGATCCACCAGACGAAATTGAGAATGTCCATTCCCCAGGCGACTGGCTCGTTTACGCCCCAGAGACCAATACCTACGAACAGCAGCTGCGTAATCGTCAGCAGCATCAACTGGAAAAGCAGAAATGAGATCGCAAAACCAACGAACCACCAGATCGGCGTGCTTCGCTTGAGCACGATCGAGCTGATCTTGTCGGTAACGGAAGCAAACGTCAGCCCCGGTGCCACGACCGGCACTGTCGTATGGTGCGTCCGTATTTCGCTATGTGGTTCGTCTTGCATTAATCAGTTCACTTAAGAGCCACTGAGACTCAAGACAACAACTCAAGAAAAATAGGCTCCTGGTCAGGAAGGGGGCCTGCCCCCGCTGATTTCAATTCACTCAACCAAAGAGCGGGGGCAGGCCCCCTTCCTGACCTTGAGGCTCGGTTACTTGAGTCATGCCTTCCATCTTGACTGCTTTCTGGGCCTCAGTAATTAACCCTCATCGACAAACTAAAGTTTGTCGGACTTTCCGATCTCCGGATTCGGGTTTCTCAATGCCGTCAAATAACTGGTGCGCGGCTTAGTGTTCAATTCAGCCAGCAGCGAGTAGTTGCGCTGGTCAGCCTTCACACGCGACACGCGGCTGTTCGGATCGTTCACATCACCAAACACAATTACATCCGTCGGGCAGACCGCCTGGCAGGCAGTGACGATCTCGCCGTCGCGCACTTTGCGTCCTTCCAACTCTGACTGGATTTTCGCGCCCTGGATCCGTTGCACACAGTAGGTGCACTTCTCCATCACGCCGCGACTGCGGACGGAAACGTCGGGGTTGCGCATTAACTGATAAGTCGGCGTCTCCCAATCCTGGTAAAGTAGGAAGTTGAAACGGCGCACCTTGTAAGGGCAATTGTTCGAACAATACTTCGTGCCGACGCAGCGGTTGTAGACCATGTCATTCAGGCCTTCGGCACTGTGGACTGTCGCGTGGACCGGACAGACCGGCTCGCAGGGAGCGTTCTCGCAATGCATGCACGGCACCGGCATGAAGTTCGTTGCTTCGGGATGGCTCGCGTCTTCGCCTTTGAAATAAGTATCGACGCGAATCCAGTGCATTTCACGACTGCGAACTACCTGCTCTTTGCCGACGACCGGAATATTGTTTTCTGATTGGCAGGCGATCGTGCAGGCGTTGCAGCCGATGCAGTTATTAAGATCGATGGCCATGCCCCAGGCGTAATTCAGGCCGTTGCCCTGGTTTTTGTAATCGAAAAGTTCGGGATGATAGAGCGTCTCTTCGTTCGGCGGATCGTGCGACTCTCCAGCCGGCGTCCCTTTTAGATATTCTTCAAGCGTTTGCGAACGCAACACATCGCGATCTTCCTTGCTGAAGTTACGATCCTCGAGCATGAAGTGAAGCTGCGTGACGGCGACCATGGCCTGCGCGGCGCCCTTTTCTACCTGCACACCGCTCGCAGACCACGGCGAATTGCCGGTGCGAATTTCGTAAGCATCGAAGCCGTGATCGTTGCCGACGCGGCCCGCATGCTTGCGGCCGTAGCCGAGATGAATGGTGATTACGCCGTCTGGCTGGCCGGGCGTGATCCAGGTCGGTACCGGATTGCTGAAGGTGCGGCCTTCGTGAGTGATCTTGATCGTGTCGACGAAAATGTCGCCGCCCTTTTGACCAATCGTTTTGGTGAGACCTAATTGCGCCGCAGTGTTCGGACTGACAAGGGCGGCGTTTTCCCACGTCAACTTCGACAGAGGCTTCGGCAGCTCCTGCAGCCAGCCGTTGTTGGCAAAGCGACCGTCGTAGATCGTCGGGTCAGTGCGAAACACCAGTTCAAACCCACTTGATGCGGCAGTCGGCTGCGGCGCAGCTGGCAACGCGGTTACGGGGACCGCGGGCGTCCCGCCCGCATTCTGGCTTACTAGCCCCCCCGGCGTCCCGCCCGCATTCCGGCTTACTGGGACCGCGGGCGTCCCGCCCGCATTCGTTTGACCACCAGCACCCGTTCTTACCGGCAATGCGGTATTCGGAACGAACCCGTCGTGCACCCACTTGCGCCAGGAGTTTTCAAAGTCGGCAGAAGGCGTAGCAGCGGGCGTTGGGCTTGAAGCCGACGTAGCCTCGCTCCCGGTTCGATTAGTCTCTCCGCCGCTCTCTGCATTCTGCCTACTGCCTACTGCCTGCTGCGCACGCTGCCAGTATTCACGAATAATCTCGTAAGGCTTCTTATCGTACTGCGGCGTAAACACTGCCAACAGTTCATGCGCGCTCTTCGTTTGATAGAGCGGTTCGATCAGCGGCTGCACGATCGTAACGGTGCCGTCGTACGCGCGCGTATCGCTCCACGTTTCCAGATAGTGCGACTCCGGAATATGCCACTGGCAGAAGTCAGACGTTTCATCTTTGTACTGGCTGAGATGAACGCGCAGCTTGGCCCGCAGCATGCGCGCGAGGTTGAGCTTCATATCGGCGGGCGTGGTGTAAACCGGATTGCCGCCCATGATCACCAGCAACTCAACCTGTCCGCCGTCAATGTCGTGCAACAACTCCTGCAGCGACTGACGCTGGTCGACCGGATTGGCCTCAATCGGTTCGGTGTAGAAAACAGTCTTGCCCACGTTGCCGAGCGCTTCGTTCATTGCGTGCGCGAGGGCGTGAACTTCGGGCGGCGCTTCCCGGCCGGCGATGACAATGCTCGCGCCTTTGTGCTGTTGCAGGTCGCGTCCAACTGCATCCAGATGTGGGATAGCTGAAGTTGCGCCGTTAGACTTCGCGCCTGCCGCGGCTGCAACGGCATTTGCTGCGGACACAAACTCGCTCGGCTTCACGGCCCAATGATGATCCGCGCTGGCGCCAGTGTTTGACGGCGTCGTCTCGATCACGTAAAGGCGGCACATCTCGCGGTTCTGTTCAGAGACGCGACGCCGCGCTGCAAAATCGCGCGCATACCGAAGTGTGGCCGGCGAGATGCCGAGAAAGTCTGCGTCAAGTGAGAGAACGCGATCGGCTTTGCTGAAGTCGTAGACCGTGTTAACCGGTTGTCCCAACGACATCATTGCGCCAGCGCGCGCATTGTCGTTGTTCACCGGTTCATACTGGTGCCACTTCGCTTGCGGAAACTCGGTAAGAATTGCTTTGAACTGCGCCGCGAGTGTCGGCGACGTAACGGTCTCCGTCAGGAAGCGAATGCCCGCGCCTTGTTTCGGACGCTGTTCGTCCAAAGCGGTGCGCAGTTCGCCAACGAACGTTGACCAGGTGCGCGACTCCTCACGGTAAAGCGGAATTTGCGAACGATCAGGATCGTACAAACTCAAGATCGACGCCTGGGAAAAGATATCGGTGGCGCTGGAGCCGCGGTCGTTCGGATCGCTATTGCGACGGTTTGGATGATCGGGATTCCCTTCGACCTTGGTGGGCCGTCCTTCATTGCTTCGCGCCAACAGTGGGGTGGCAATGCCGCCTAACGAAAAGGCAGTTGCGAAGAACAGAGGCTTACCGGGAACCATGTCCTCTGGCTGTTTTACGTTGGGAACAATCTTTTCGGCGGGCTGAAACGCGCAACCACTTAGACCGGCGAGCGCGAGCGATGCGCCCATCAACTTCAAAAACGTGCGACGTTCGACCGGATCGTTCCACTCTTCTGCATGCTGCGGATACTCACGCTCGACAAACTCGCGAAACTCAGGCGCGTCCGCAAGCTCTTCGAGACTGCGCCAGAACTTCTTGCCGTTGGGAGCGCGGTCATCCTGCCCGCCGTTTTCCTCAGCAAGCACGCGCTCGCGCATTAGTTTGAAATTGATGTGCCGGTCCTCGCTCATTAGTTAAAAACTTTTCGCGCTTCGCTCTCATTGCAGGCAAGCTGCCTGCGCTCCCAGCGTTATGATCCTTCTAACTCGAAACTTATTACCGGTGACAGGTCGAACAACTCGTCAACACTTTCGGCGGTTGAATGTGATACTCAGCCACAAATTTTCTACCTTCCGCAATTTCGTCTTTCGTCTTGTTCTCCGGCCGCCACTCCATGTCAAAGATTTTCTCTTTCGGCCTGACGAAATTTTCCGGATTGCGATGACATCCGAGGCACCACTCCATCTGCAATGTCGAAGCCTGATAGGCAATCGGCATCTGATCGACGCGTCCATGGCAGGTCGAACAGCCAACACCTTTCTTTACGTGAATGCTGTGATTGAAATATGCGTAGTCAGGCAGGTCGTGTACGCGAATCCATTCGATCGGCTTTCCGTCACGAAAACTGGCGCGCACCGGTTCGAGATAAGGGCTCTCGGCCCAAATCTGTTTGTGGCAGTTCATGCACGTATTCGTGGAAGGCATGCCCGCAGAGGCGGTGGTTTCGACGGAAGTATGGCAGTAACGACAATCGATGCCATCGTCGCCAACGTGATGCTTATGACTAAACTGCACTGGCTGCTGACGCTCAACCCATTGCCCGGTGTTCCACGATGAGCGGTTCAATTCCGCTGCGACCCATAAGGCAGCCACCAGCACAAAAACAGCGCCGTAGATCGTCAGTTTCGCCAGCGCATTAGTACTGTGATGAAAAATCTGTGGCATCGCCGGAGCTTTGCTAATCGCTCAAGACAGATCGGAATCAGTAGAACTTTAACGAATCTTAACGAGCGAGATGCTTAACCGCGTGCTCGTCGTTACTCACACGTAGCCGACGCGGTAGTAAAACCCGGGTTGGCCCAACTAGTTTCTTGCAGAATAGAAGGTACTTTATCAGATGGATAAATTTTTTCAACTTCGGACTAGCAGTCCGCGCTATAGCGGTGTTTGCCGATGCAAACAGGCAGACGACTAAAACGAAATAGCACGCTACCCGCAAGTTGTTTCGAAAAGTTAAAGATTTACCGAAAAGCGAGGCTGAGGAAATGCGGGCTGGGTGAACTCACGTAATCGCTGCGTCGCGCGCCAACATTGCGGCGCCGATCCGCGCGGCATCTTCACCTAACGCGGCGGCCACAATTCGAGTTACTTCAAAACACGGCTGAAACGCGCGGCGCTTGGCTTCCTGAATAATGGGATTGAGGATCAGGTCGCCCGCCTGCATAACACCGCCGCCCAAAACAATCGTTTCAATATTAAGCAGGTTGATGATGCTGGCGACGCCGGTCCCAATGTACTTGCCGGTGCGCTCAATCATCATCAGCGAAAAGTCGTCGCCGTCTTTCGCCTCGCGCGCCATATCGTCGGCAGTAAAATTCTTGTTCATCGCCAGACGCGAAAGGGACGACGTCGCATCCCGGTTCAGACGCTCGTTGGCCCGCCGTACAATATTTGGCGCGGAGGCAACCGTCTCGAGGCAGCCGGTATTGCCGCAGGTGCACTCGACGCCTTCAGTATCAATGGTGATATGGCCAACTTCACCGGCGAGTCCGGAGGCGCCTGTCCAGAGCTTGCCGTCGAGAATAATCGCGCCGCCAATTCCCTGGCCGATAGTGATGTAGAAAAGATCGCGGCTGCCACGGCCGGCCCCGATTTTGAACTCACCATACGCCGCGGCGTTCGCGTCATTTTCAAGTTCAAAGCGTAAACCTGTGGCCTCCTGCAGTTCCGCATGGAGGTTGTCGCGGACTATCCCGGGAAAGTCTCGCGAAGCTACGACGCGATCGGTTTTGCGGTTGACCAGCCCCGGAATTGCTAACCCCACAGCCGCCGGATTACCACTTTCACGAAGTCCGGTAACCAGCTCGGACACTTGTCCCACCAGCTTGTCTACGGTAAACGGGGTCTCGCGTCGTTCACCAATAATGCCTTCGTCGTTGACCGTGGCAGCCCGCAGCTTGGATCCGCAAAGCTCTATTCCGATGTAACTTGCTTGAGTTTGAGGGGGCATTGACGGTTGCAAAACCTTCCTATGACGACGTGGGCCTCGGGAAACTTGCGGAAGCATAATCGAGGGTACTGGGGCTGTCAAACAAGTGTTTCTGTGTGTAGAATTGGAAACTCAAACTGGTCATTTGTTTTGATTCCGGGCTTTTTACCGCGGTCGTCGTGCGGGATCAGACCGAAGCGCAAAGTCCGAAGGCCAAACTTTATGCAGGTCCGCACGATTTTATTGCCGACGGATTTCAGCGAATGCGGTAATTATGCATTGAGTTACGCAGCGTCACTGGCACGACAATTCGGGGCTTCAATAATTTGCGTTCACGTAATTGAGCCGCTGGTTCCCAGCGTAGGTTATTCCGGCATGACCGAACCTCTGCCGATGGCGGATATTTCCGACCAACTGGAGGATTCGGCAGAGCGCGAGTTGCCGAAGTTTGCAGAATGTGAAGAATGCGCCGGACTGGCGGTCGAAGAATTGATCGTTCATGGCGAAGCTGCTTCGGAAATCGTACGCGTTGCCAGAGAACGCGAAGTTGATCTGATCGTTGTTTCATCACACGGTCGCACAGGATTAGGTCGCATACTTTTCGGTTCAACCGCGGAAGCGGTGGTCCGCCACGCAACTTGTCCGGTGCTGGTAGTGAAACCTGGCAGTAAGCAGTGAGCGGTGAGCGGTGGAACAGTTTGAAGCGGAGTCTGCTTAACGAACTGCTTACTGCTCACCGCTCTCTGCTCACGTTCCAACTATGCATCTCGACTTCCTCAATGATTTCATCGGCCGCTATGGTCTTTACGCCGTATTTTTGCTGGTGATGATCGAGGGAGACATCACGCTGCTGCTGGCAGGCGTGCTCGCGCACAGTTATTTTTTCGGTGACCATAGTTTTGCCTGGGTGTTGCTCGCAGGAACTCTCGGGGGCGCCGCGAGCGACAACATCGCTTACCTCACCGGCCGGGAGTTTCGCAAAGGAGTTCGCGATCTACGCTTCTATCGCGCGGCCAAACCGCGCATGGAGCGGCTGACCAACAAATTTGGCGGCCTTTCGATCTTTCTTTCCAAATACATTTACGGGCTGCGTTGGGCGTCCTGCATTTTTCACGGCGTCGGACGCATGCCCTACCTGCGCTTTGTGTTAGTGTCGTTGACCAGTTGTTTTGCCTGGGTTTTATTGCTGAGCGGCGCCGGTTATTTTTTTAGTGGCGCCGTTATCGGCTTGATCGGCGATTTCCAACGACTGGGAAAAGTGCTACTGGTAATCGTAGTTGTCGGAATCGCCGGCTTTTATTTTGCGGAACGCTTTTGGCTATCGCGCAAAGTTGAGGAAGCGGACCCTGAACGGCTGCAGGAACTGGAGCATGCCGCGCAGGAAAAGTTGCAGGGCTTGCGCCATGAGTTTCAAGAGCACATTCCTTTCAAGCAAACTCGACAAGAGGTGCCACCGAAACGTAATAGTGGGAAACGGCGTAAAGTGAAAAAGCAGTTACGGAGAGATTTGAAGGACAGATAGTTGGGTTCGTTTGATTGAGTTACTAAAGTGCACGGCAATTACAATGGTGCAGAATAACGTCGAAAGGACATCGTATAACCTGAGTGTTAATTAAATCTTCTGCACCGACACGTGTCGACCTGGCTGGCGGCACGATCGATATCTGGCCGCTTTATCTATTCCATCCCGGCGCCAGCACAGTAAACTTCGCAACCTCTTTACGCGCGCACTGCCAAATCGAAACCCGCGACGACGGGCGTATCGTGCTGGAATCGCGAGATCGCAAAGTTGCTTTTGAAACCGAACTCGCGGCTATCGAAGCTCTCCGGAGTGAACAACGTCTCGAGCTCATCTCGAAGTTAGTCCATTTTTTCAAACCAGAAACGGGCTTCCACCTAATCGCGAACAGCGAAGCTCCGGCCGGCGCAGGGATGGGCGGCTCGTCAGCGCTCGCAATCGCGTGCATCGGCGCGCTCAATCGCCTGGTGGGCAATCGCTACGACGAAAGCAAATTCATCGTCATCGCGGCGAATATTGAAACCACCGTGATCAAAGTGCCGGCGGGGTTTCAGGACTATTACTCGGCACATTACGGCGGCACTTCAGCGATACATTTCGGCCCCGCCGGAATTCGGCGAGAGGCGCTTGAGGTTGATGAGACAGAACTCGAGCGGCGCTTGGTAATTTGCTACACGGGTGAACCCCGTCTTTCGGGCACAAATAACTGGGACATTTTCAAGCGCCACATCGATGGAGATTCCGAACTGTTTGAGTTGTTCGACGGCATTCGCGACACCGCAGGCCGCATGCGCACTGCGCTGATTGCAAACGACTGGAACGAGGTTAAAGAAATCATGGTCGCTGCCTATCCGAAACGGCAACGACTGGCCCCCGGCGTCACGACCGCTCAGATGCGCACTCTAATAGAAGATGCCTTGGCAAACGGCGCTGAAGCGGCAAAAGTGTGTGGAGCTGGAGGCGGCGGCTGCATTGCGTTTCTATGTGCCGAAGGCCGCAAGCAAGATGTTGAGCGGGTTCTGAACAGCCACGCTGGCGCTGAAGTGTTGGATTGGAAATTCTCGCGCGAAGGGCTAACGGTTGACGTGTCTTGATCGTTCGATCCAAAGAGCGGGGCAGGCCCCCTTCCTCACCCTGACCTAACCAAACTGGAATCACTGAATCACCCTGAAAGACATTCAAGGTTCGATTGATCACGCAACCCTGAGGCTCTCAGGGTCAGGAACGGCCCCGCCCCCGCTCTGCTTGCTGACTTGGAACTCGAAACTTATTAAAGCATCCACTGATGTCGATTTTCATAGTAGCTCGGCGAACGGTCGGGATACCTTTTCTTGTATTCCTTGTAGCGCGCGTGAAGTTTCTCATACCGCCGGTCTGACGATTCCAGCCGCTTGTGCGGTAGCTCCCGCAGGTGAGTTTCAATCTTCGTCATGTTTCGCGCCGTAAACCGCCAATCGTAATTTCCCAACTCATAAAGCGAGGTCAGCCCGTAACCCTTAATCCTCCCAGACATATCGACATACGGATCGAAATAGCTCCAGGTCAAATCCCGAAGCGAACGGAATACCGGTTTCCGTCCGTGCAACCCGATATCGCGCGACCGCGCGATTGATCCCCACAAGCCGCGCTGTTGAAACACAAAGAGTACGTGGTCCAGCAAGTCCTGTGATTCAAAATCCAGCAGCAGCGGCGGATAGCCATGCTGTTCGAGAATCACCGCAGCTGCCACCGCGGCTTCGAGACAATGTGCTTCGCCTCTTTTAACTACCTCGCGAAATGATCGCAGCGTGGAACCCTCTCGCTCCCAGTTGTAGGGCATCTGGCTGAAGTAGCGTTGCACTGCGGGCGGCTCGCGCAACGACTGAATGAGGCGCCATTCTCTGTTGGTAAAAACGTCTTTGCCTGGAGGAGCGATCATTGCGCAAACGTTTAGCAGATGGTTTTCGGAAAGGCAACGAGCGGAAAATTGGGGTGGTGCCCTAATTTGAATTCTCTCAGTGCGTTCTTTGTGCTCTCTGCGGCACAAAGGACACGGAGGTCTCACAGAGAAACTGAAATTAGATCACTACCAAAATTGGGCACTTGTTTCCGTCGGTTATGTTCGTCAATGATTCGAGGCAAAATCAGAACCGGATCGCGGTAGCGACCAGCCGGAGATTCAACCAAAAACTACAGCAGAATATGAGGGAACTGATTCGGTAGAGTTGAATGTTTGGCCGGTCGCTACCGCGATCCGGTTCTGATTTCGTCTGCTTATCGCTCCGGGTTTCCATAAATGAACTTGAACCAGCATCACAAGTTCGAAACTCTATGAGATAATGCGCAGCGAATCCGAGAGGACCGATTTTAAGAGTTAGATGGGAGCCTGAGATGTCAAAAAGTGTGTTGACTCGTGGGGAAAAAGAAACTGAAACCGAGGCAGCGCGCTTAAATGAGCACATCGAAGAAGCCCTGGCGGCAGTTGCGCTTCGTTCGAGCGACGCCGCCGATTCACTTGAGGGCATCGCTGATCGAATAGAACGAGCGGCGCGCGATCTCGCTGCGGCTTTGCGGGAACTAGCCGAACAGCGACGGATTAATCAGAGCACCGGCGAATAACTCACCCTGCAGAAGTCGTGCGCGTATTCTTCCCTGTAAAATGTAGTTTGATTGCAGTCGGGTTTAGCGCTGGTGACTGACTATACGAGCCCGAACGGCCTCGCGGCGTCGACGTCGGATTTGTTCGTGCATCAGTTCAGCCTGACGCTTTTTCTCTTCGCGCTCGGGTTTAATTCCGTAGCGATAAACGAGGATTAGTGAGAACGCAATAAGGCTCGAACCAAAAAGTGCTGCGAGTATGTCCATATTTCTCCGCCCTGAATTACAGCCGTAAGAAAAGTTACCTGGGGTTTATCTCAGGAAAGAGATGGGAACTACTTCTTTGCGCGCCGGGTTGAGGCTGATGGTACGGAAATGTCAGGCGGGCTGCAAGCGGGCAACACTTTTGTTAAAAACACTAGCCTGGCGGCCAGTCTAGCGAGCGGCCCCCGAGAACGTGAACATGCAAGTGAAAGACTGACTGACCAGCGCCGGCGCCGGTGTTTATTACCGTTCGATAGCCCGCATCTGCCAGGCCCGCTCCATTCGCGACCCGCGCCGCGACGCGCAGTAAGTGACCTAACAACGCCTCGTCTTTGTAGGACGCCTCGTCAAGAGACTCCAGGTGATCACTCGGGATTACGAGGAGATGCGTGGGCGCCTGCGGATTGATATCTCGGATAACGATGCAGGTATCGTCCTGGTGAATTAGGTCAGCAGGGATTTCCTTCTTGATGATGCGGCAAAATAAGCAGTCGGATTCTGACACGTTTGGTTCCACCCTCTTGATCTGATTCGTAACGCAAACTATTAGTTTGCGGTTCACAATCAGACGCAAACTAACAGTTTGCGTTACGATCAAACTTCGGCAACGATTGATGAACCCTGCGATAGCGGCGCAGTGACTGACTCGCGAATCCTTTCAATGTCCGCACCCAGTGTCCGCAGCTTCGCTTCAATCTTCTCGTAGCCGCGATCGATGTGGTACACGCGATCGATGATCGTTTCGCCATCAGCAACCAGCCCGGCCAGTACCAACGACGCCGATGCGCGCAAGTCCGAAGCGATTAACGGCGCACCTGTTAATGGTGACGGTCCGGTGACCGTCGCTTTGCGCCCGTCGATCGAAATGCGCGCGCCCATACGCTGCAATTCCGACGCATGCATGAAACGGTTTTCGAAAACAGTTTCCTCTATCACCGAACGACCGTCGGCCTGCGTCATCAGTGTCAGGTATTGCGCCTGCATGTCCGTAGGAAATTGCGGATACGGATGCGTCGTTACGTCTTTCGCATTCAACACTTCAGGGCAGCAGACGCGCAACGTGCTCGGATTTATCTCTTCGATACTGACACCGGCGTCACGAAACTTTTCGATAACGGCCGAAAGATGCAGCGGCTGACAGTCTCGGATTTCCAGGTCACCGCGCGTGATGGCGGCGGCGGCAATGAAAGTACCCGCTTCAATGCGATCAGGAATGATCGTATGTTGTGCGGGCCCCAATTCAGCGACGCCTTCGATTTCGATGCGACTCGTTCCCGCACCGCGAACCCGCGCACCCATTTTGTTCAGCAGTTCGGCAAGGTCGGTAATTTCTGGTTCACAGGCAGCGTTGTGAATCACCGAAATGCCACGCGCAAGGGTCGCAGCCATCATCACGTTTTCGGTTCCGGTTACCGTCACCTTATCAAAATCAATTTCGCCGCCAATCAGTCGTCCGCCCTGCGGTGCTCGCGCGATAACGTTTCCACCTTCCAACTTCACTTCCGCACCGAGTTTTTCAAACGCCATTAGATGGAGGTCAATCGGACGCGTGCCGATGGCGCAACCGCCTGGCAAAGAGACTTTCGCTTTACCGAAGCGCGCCAGCAAAGGACCGAGCGCGAGCACCGAGGCACGCATCGTCCGCACCAATTCATATGGCGCTTCAAATACCTCGATATTATTTGCGGTGATTTTGTGTGTTCGAAGTTCGGGAGTTAGTACTGTGGCGCCCAGGTCCTCGAGCAGCCGTCTTTGCGTAATTATGTCGCGCACGTACGGCAGGTTATGCAGGATAACTGTTTCAGCGCTGAGCAGCGCCGCGGCCATGCACGGCAAAGCCGAATTCTTTGCGCCGCTAATCGAAACGCGGCCGCGCAGCTCGCGGCCACCGGTAATGCGAAATTTATCCATGAGCGGACAGATTAGAGGAAATCGTCGTACAGGGAAAGTAGGGCGAGCCTGGAAGATGTCTAATGTTGCGGGACAGTAGCCCGACCGTCAGCGAGGGCTTGAACGGTGTGCAACAAGCCCTTCCTGACGGTCGGGCTACTGCCCCGCCGCGCGGTCGCATTGATGACCTTTACCTAGAAAGCCATGCCTTCGCTACGGCTGATTCTTACTCCGCCGTTCGTTGTCATGGCCCTGATCGTGGGCCCGCCAGAACCAAGGTTGACTGCAACTTCCTTCGTAATATCGCCCTGCATCGTTATCGGGAAATCCACGCTGATACGGCCGTTCACCGTGCCAGTCTCGAGGTGCGCCGAGTAATTTCCCGGAATGGAAAGCGATACGCCGCCATTCGTGGTGCGCACGTCCAACGCTTCGCCATCCCAGCGGTTGCCGCTTAACTCAACATTCACACCGCCATTAGTTGTTGAGCCTCTTACGCTGCCACCGACGTGACGCAAATTCACGCCGCCGTTTAACGCGCTGAACTCCAGCCTTCCGTTCACGTCGGAAAACGAGATGCCGCCGTTATGCGTTTTCACTGACACGTTTGAACGTTGCGGGACGAAGATCTCGTAGCTCACGCTCCACCAGGAATCTTTCTGATTGTCGGGCCCGGTCGCAAAGATTTTCGCATCGCCGGTCTCGACTTTGATCTGACGCGCAAGCTCCTCGGCTGCCGCTTGAGACGGCGCCGCAGTCTGAATACGTGCGCGGATCAGCACTTCGTTGCGTTCCCAACCTTTGATCGAGACGCCGCCGTTCATCCGGCCATCCACCGAAATATCCGACGCTGCTATCGTCTGCTCCTTCATCTGACAATGGTTGACCAGCCTCTGGTTATTCCAACCGTCGTTACAGCCAAACCAATCTTTATCTTTACCTTTCTCTTTTTGCCCGAGCGCCGGCAGGGTGATCACGCACATCACCAGCAGAAGCCACACACCTCGTCTCAGCGACTGTTCCATGTCGTCTCTCCTTTGTTGTCTGGTTCACACTGAAGCAGTCCACACGTGACGCGGTGGGCTTTGCGCATTGTGGATAGTTGCCCTGGGGATTGGCAGTCTTTTACTACGAGAGCTTCTGTAAAGCAATAGTTCGCGGGACGCCCTGCAGGTCGGGATAAATATGGACTAAACGCCAAATTTTCGGATCGATAAGAGCCGTCACTGCGGCGGCCTGATTAAAGCCAATCTCCAACAAAAAATAGCCGGCTGGCCGAAGAAAATTTCCCGCCTCCAGCAACAGGCGGCGAATCACTGATAAGCCGTCCGCGCCGGCGAATAAGGCCGCCGGCGGTTCGAAGTCGCGCACCTCGCGCTGCAGCGAATTCATGTTCGTCGTTTCAACGTACGGCGGATTTGAAACGATTAAATCAAACGACGGTCTGTCTGCTATCCCGGCAAAGCAATCGGAGATGACAAATTCGACGCGCTCTGCGACTGAATGCGTCGAAGCGTTGCGACGCGCCACTTCAAGAGCTGCCGGCGAAATATCGACGGCAACTGCCTGGGCCTTTGGCAGTGACTTAAGTAGAGCAATTGTGATGCAACCAGAGCCGGTGCCGACGTCACAGATCAACGGCGCCCGATCCGCATCGAAAAGCGCAAGCGCCGTTTCAACTAATAACTCTGTTTCCGGTCGTGGAATCAGAACGTCGGGATTTACTTCAAAATCCAGGCCAAAAAATTCCTGATTACCCGTCAGGTATTGCAGGGGCTCACCAAGCGCACGACGCTGCAACAGTTTTTGAAATATCTCACGCTGATCTTCTTTAAGCGTGTCATCTGCGTGCGTCAGAATAAACGAGCGATCCTTACCAAGCACATGCCCGAGCAGTGAACCCACTTCTCGCCGCGGCTCGGGTACACCTGAGACGCGCAACTCCTGCGCTCCCACAAGGATGGTTTCCGCTATCGTTTTAGGCATCGTAAACGCTTGCTGGCAAGTTCGGCCCTTAGCCCGTGAACAAAGTGAAACGAATTCACAAGGACTTCTCAGGTACTAGTTTGGTTAGGTTCGGGTTTATAATACGCGCACAAGTTGAGTGGAAAGAAGTTAGGCCGAAGCGTTCTGTTCGCGTATTCGGGAACGAGAGTCTGATTGCTAGTTTCTAGCTAGTACAAAGGACGAGTCTCGTCCTCCCGTACACGACAGAACCTCCAGGCCATTCGGTTTCGGGGGTTCTGGCGTTAAAAGAGGCCGAAGTTTAACAACGTTTCTTAAGGAGCGGCATGGGAGCACTCTCAAAAGCTCTACTATTGTTTGCCATGAATTGGCTCGACGCGCAGCTCACCATTCTGTGGGTGCGCCTCAATGTTGCCACTGAAGGAAACGGCATCATGGCGAGCCTGCTGGATCACAGCGAAGGTTCGTTCCTGTCAGTTAAACTTGCCGTCGGTGCTCTTGCAGCCTACGTTCTTTATCGTTTTTCAGAAATACCAATCGCGCGGCGCGGTATGAAAATCGTGCTGGGAGTTTATCTCCTGCTGATGGTAATTCATGTCGTGACCGGCTTCTCAGCCTTTGGCTGGCATGCCCCAGCCACAGTGTTGTCTTACTTTGTAGGCTTGCCGAAGTCGTTCATCGCCTCCCTTTCTTAAGCCCTCGCATCAAAATAATCTGAGACACGACGCCCGCCTTTGGAGTGCGGCGGCTTGACGCCGCTTTCGTTGTTACCAACGTAACCCGCCCGCTACCCCAGCCCGTTTCTGACTCTTGGTGCGCGGCAAGTCTTCGACTTGCCGAAGTGTCGACCTTAATCAACTGGGTCTATGACCCACGGTTACCGGTCAGAGACCGGAAGATTGCACCGGCGCCAGCGGTAAGTCAGAGACTTACCGCGCACCAGGAGTCGCAGACTGACTATTTTCGAGAAGAGACTCCGTTTCCACCTCAAAACGCGGCGTCAACGCGTCCCTCTCCAACCCAGCGCTTCCGCAAAAAACGAAACCTTGCAAAACGAAAAACGTTGTAGCAATTGTTGGGTAATCCGGGGAAACGCCCGCCCGCTACCGCAGGCGGTTCTGACAATCGTGGTTAAATACCGCGCAACTAGGTTTGCCCGTTATCGCATCTTATCAGTGCCCTAATTGCACACGTTCTTTTCTAACTAATAACCAAGCGAGAAATAAGCCATGTATCGAATATCCGCTCGTCAAATTCTCTCTATTGCTGTTCTTTCGGCGCTATTTGCCGTCGGCGCAGTCGCGCTGGTGCAACGCATTTCGACTCGCGTCCAACCCTCGACCGCTGCCTTCAGCGAAGCCACTCCTGCTGGTCTCACGGATCCAGCAACGGCGACCGACGAACAAAACAACATCGAAATCTATCGCACGCTGTCTCCCGGAGTCGTCAACGTTCATTCAACTTCCTATGCGCGCGATTTCTTCGGCTACGTTGAACCACAGGAAGGCTCCGGTTCCGGGTCAGTAATTGATCAGGAAGGAAATATCCTGACGAACTACCACGTGATTGAAGGTGCGACGAAACTCGCAGTCAGTTTCGGCGGACAAAAGAATTACGCGGCGCAGCTCGTCGGCGGCGATCCTGATACCGACCTCGCCGTAATCAAACTGATCGAAAAGCCGCGTCAGCCGTTGACCGTCATTGCCCTCGGCGATTCCGACAAACTGGAAGTCGGACAAAAAGTGCTCGCGATCGGCAATCCCTTCGGTCTTGATCGCACACTGACCACTGGCGTTATCAGTGGACTACAACGCCCCATCCGCGCTCGCAACAACCGGCCAATTGAAGGCGCCATTCAAACGGATGCGTCCATCAATCCGGGCAACTCCGGTGGTCCTCTGCTTGATTCTCATGGCCGCATGATCGGGATCAATTCGCAGATATTGTCACCTTCAGGCGCGTCTGCGGGCGTTGGTTTCGCAGTGCCCGTCAACATTGCGAAACGCATCGTGCCGGAGTTGATTCGCTCCGGAGAAGTGCGCCGGCCCAAGCTCGGCATTACCAGTCGGGACGTGGAAGTTTTGAAGGACCAGGTGGAACTTCCCGTGTCTCAGGGTGTGGTGATCTGGCAGGTGGCGCCGGGCGATGCGGCTGCGAACGCCGGCCTGCGTGGCTTAACGCAAACCGAGAACGGCGACGTTGAGCTGGGCGACATCATCGTGGGAATCGACAACGACAAGGTCGCCAACAACGACGATCTCTATCGTCTGCTCGATAAACATCAGGTGGGCGATACTGTCCAGGTGCAAATCATGCGAAACGGCCGGCGCCTCAGCTTACCGGTTCGTCTGAGCGCACCGTCATCGCGCGGCACCTTGCGGCGCACTCAGTAGCCAGAAAAAAGTGGACAGAAGACTGAAACGCATTCTAAATTCTGTCTTCTGTTTACTACTGCCGACGCTGTCCCCGTGAATCAAACGAACCACTTCTTCGATATCGGTTATGGCTGGCTCTGCAAGCATTGCAGTGCTGCTGACACTGAGTCGAAGCAGGCACAAAGTGGTTTTCTCAGTCACGTCGACAAGCAAACCGAGCCGCGCAAGCCGTTTGCGTTAGCCCTTGCTAGTTGGACTGACGCCTCGCATCACGTGCTTACCTGCCCTCGCTGCGGCATCGAAGAACTGATGACTAATTAAAGTGTCCGACAAGCTTCAGCTTGTCGAGCGACAAACTTAAAGTTTGTCGGACATTGATCTACCGCGCTTCGCAGCCTCGCCGAATCGTTTTTGATAATCACTCAAGCTGCGCGTGATCACGTCGCGTGCTTCGGCGCGATCGTAAACACTCGCGATCTCAACCCGCCTCGGGGCGTCGCCGGGAAGCTGTTTGTAACTCAGAAAATAATGTTTTAAACGATCGACGAGTGCATTCGGGCAATCGGAGATGTCCTCGATGTGGCCGTACGCGAGGTCCGCCTCGAGCACCGCGATGATCTTGTCGTCGGCCTGTTCTCCGTCAATCATTCTGAGACCACCGATGGGCATGGCCTGCACGAAAAAATTTCCCTGCGCAAATGTCTTCTCGGTCAACACGCAAATATCCATCGGATCGCCGTCGCCCTTGATGCCGGTCATGCCGGTCCGCGTAGCGCAAAGGTCTGCCACGTGATCTCCGCAAAATGTTTGCGGTATGAACCCGTACAACGACGGACACATTGATGAGAAACGTTGCGGTCGATCGACGCGCAGGTGGCCCGTCTCTTTATCCAACTCATACTTCACCGCGTCTGTCGGCACAATTTCTATGTAAGCGTTTACGGTCTCGGGAACGTTCTTGCCCGGCGTTACGCCATGCCATGGGTGGGCCTGAAACATGAGCTTGAAAATATCCAGCGCTGCGTCTTGCTTGGGCATGACTTCCCTTCTTCCTTCTTTGCCGTTTAGGTGAATGTTAGAATCCTAGCCTCGCAAACGGTCGTTTTCAAACACAAGCATGTTCCGGGAAGAGGCAGTGGCAACATCCGTCAACATCATCGATCGTCCTCAGGTACGCGCGATATCAGCGCGTTGGATCATCAGCGCGCGCGACGATCTGGTCTGGTTGATAGGTTCAGTCGCCTCGAGTTACGTATTACTGGCGCTATACGTCGGCGGGGTCCTACCGCTCGTGCCCATGGTCGCGGCCTGGGCAATTCTCATCGATGCCCCACACGTGTTCGGCACTTTCTCGCGCACCTACTTCGATCGTAGCGAACGTCAAACTCGCAAGCGTTTGCTGTGGGGCTCGCTGCTGTTTTTTGCACTCGGTCCACTGATGGTGCTGTCTGGTTTCGCCCTCGTGTTTTTCTTTCTGGCGGCGCTTTGGGCTTATTACCATCTGGTGAAGCAGCACTACGGCTTCATGGTGCTCTACAAAAAGAAGAACAACGATCTGGCCGCAGTTGACAACGCTCTCGATCGACTCCTGCTCTTGTTTGCTTTTAACTACCCTTTCGTTGCTTTCATCGCTCGTGACCCGGAAGCGATGAAACGAGTGCCGGCTGCGCTTCAGTCGGGTGTGAACGGTCTGGCGCTGATTTTGCTCGCCGGCACGATCGTTTTGGCAATTGCGTGGGCCGGCCGGCAAATTCAACGCGGGATCACGGGCCAACCACTAAACGTTCCCAAGTATCTGCTGCTGGCGGCAGCGATTCCGATGCACTGGGTCGTACTGCTGACGCCGATGCCGCATAAGCCAATCGCAATCGTTGCGATTTTGACGATTTATCACAACCTCCAATATCACCGGCTAATTTGGTTTCACAACCAGAAATACACGCGTCACTCGCTTACTAATGCGGCAATTGCCGCCGGAACGCTGCCCGCTTTTACTGGGACCGCGGGCGTCTCGCCCGCCCCCTCTGAAAGGGCCGATGAAAGCGCCGAAAAATACGGCGCCGCCGAATTGATCAGTCGCCGGCTCCTTTACTACCTGGGATTCGGCATTGTCTTTGGCCTGCTCTATCAGGGACCAAGACAACTACTTGGTTACATGAGTTTAAAAAATGGCGACGGTCTAAACCCCTCGTTCGCCACTCAACTCGGTATCTCATTCCTCTGGGGTTACGCATTCATTCATTACTATCTCGACTCTAAAATCTGGCGCGTTCGTCGCGATCCTTCAGTTGGCAAAGCGTTGCATATGTAACTGAAGCCCAAAGACCAAAGGCCACAAACACAAAGTTCCAGGTACAAAGTTCAAAGTACAAATTCGGAAAATGGCAGACTACGAATTCGTTACCGTCTGGAAAATAAAAGCTCCGCAGGACAAAGTTTGGGATCTGATTTTCGATTCAGAAGCTTGGCCCAACTGGTGGCGCGGGGTGGAACGTGTGGAGAAACTTCGGGATGGCGACGCAAATCACGTCGGCGCTCTTCATCGCTATACCTGGAAAAGCAAACTTCCCTACCGGCTGATTTTTGAAATGGAAACCACGCGCGTCGAGCCGCCGTCATTGATAACCGGCCGCGCGATTGGCGAACTGCAGGGCTCTGGTCGTTGGCAACTCTCAAACGATGGCGAGCTCACGACCGTTCGTTACGATTGGAAAGTGGAAACGACCAAACCCTGGATGAACCTGCTCGCGCCGATTGCGCGACCATTTTTCAGCTGGAACCACAACGTTGTGATGGGCTGGGGCGGTGAAGGACTAGCGAAACGCCTCGGCGTGCCACTGAGTTAGGAGCGACGGATCATTCCGAACAAAACTCGGCCACTAGTTTGGTGAACGATTGCGGATACTCTTCGTGAGGTAAATGCCCGCAGTTATTGAAGACGATTAATCGCGAACCGCGAATCGCGTCGTGTAATCGCTTACCGTCAGCAAGCGGTACTTCCTTATCGTTATCGCCCCAAAGGATCAACGTCGGCTGGGTCAGCAGATGTGCTTCGCGGGAAACGCGTTCGGCATCCCAACGGCGTACCGTTCGAATAATCGCTCGATGCGCGCCACGCGTGCGCAACGGTAAATGGCGGGCATCGACGCGCCGTTCATCAAGCACCCACGCATGGCGATCGTAAACGCGCTTCATTCTCAAGCGCAGCAAGCTTCGCGAACCTACCAGCAAAGGCGAAAGAATGTCACCGATGATCGGCGACCCGAAGAGACGCATCAGCAGATACCGCGTCGGTTTGTTGTTGTTCACCGCGCCAACCAATACCAGCTTCTCTACTAACTCCGGCCGATCAAGCGCGATGGTGGCAGCCACTGCGGCCCCGTAGGAACTCCCTACCAGATGGGCGCGTTCAATTCCGATCTGTTTCATAAACTCGACGATCATCTCGGCCTGGCGCCCGATTGTGTATTCCAGTTCCCGCGGCTTATCCGAATAGCCATAACCCAGCAGATCCGGCGCTATAACTCTGAAACCGCTGGCTGCCAGGTCCAGCAATACTTTGCTCCAAACGAGATTCGAGGTTGCGAAGCCATGAATCAGAATCATCGGCGGCGCGGCAGGATCGCCGGCCTCCTGATAGTGCACGCGCGCTCCCTGAACTTCGGCAAAGTGTGAGTAGTCGGCATGAAAGACTGAAGACCGATCCCAAGCCGCATCCCTCGGCCGAAACAAAAGCTTCGCCGCTACCGTTCCGACTAATGCAGAAGCCGAGAGGCTTGCCAGCCAGTAGCGCTTCTTCATGCTTCTTCCCGCGCGATCACCACCAGTGGTCGCAGCGAACCTGCACCAAACTCGCCCACCGCAACCAGCTCTCCATTATCGTCTCTTAAACGCACTCTTTGACCGTACTCCCAATCGGTTCCTTGCGCTTTAACTTGCAAGCCATTTTGTATGCGACGAACATCTTCGGGAATGAGCACTTGAAAAGGAAGGCGCGAAAGAGCTGTGTCCATCGAAATGAGAATTTTCCCTACTGAATCTTCGGCAACGTTTGCTTTGAGTTGTTCCAGAGTCCCAGCCTGGCTCAGGTGAAAATCTCCAGCGCGAGTACGACGCAATTCGGCGAGGTGCGCGCCAACCCCTAGCCGCTTACCAAAATCCTCTGCCAGCGTTCTGACGTAAGTGCCGGCAGAACAGGAAACGCGAACCGGGAGATCGAAGGTGCCGTCAGAATTGTCTTTCAATAGTTCACCATCAGCCGCTGTCTCAAACGAGTGGACAGTAACTCGCACCGGCGCCCGCTCGACTTGTTCACCGCGACGCGCGAGCTGGTAGAGTTTTCGCCCGCCCTGCTTCTTCGCTGAATACATCGGCGGTATCTGATCTATCTCGCCGCGCAGGCTTGCCATCGCAGCCTCGATCTCTTCACGCGTCCAATGACCGAGTCGCTCTGAACCGTCCTGGCGGGGCGTTACCGGACTGCCAGCGACATCACCGGTGTCCGTTGCGTAGCCCAAACGAATCACAGCTTCATACTCTTTTTCATGTCCGCTAAGGAATTGGGCCAGCCGCGTAGCACGTCCCACTAGAATCACCAGCAGACCGGTTGCGAACGGATCGAGCGTGCCCGTATGTCCCACGCGTCGCTCGTGCAAAATACGCCGCACGGCATTCACGACGTCGTGAGAAGTAACGCCGGCGGGCTTATCAATCGCAAGGATTCCATTCACTGTTTCATTCTAGTTTGCGCCCGAAGAATCGCGAAACCGCACCTGCGAAGTCTACCGAAACGTCGACAGTGTCCTAATGTTGCGTTGGCGACGTCGGGGCAGTAGCCCGACCATTAGGGAGGCTTTTTTCTGCGCGTTCAAGCCCCCTGACGGTCGGGCTACTGCCCCGGCTGGCCCCCGATTCCTGGCAATACAACTTCAGGCCACCACCGAAATGTCAACGCCTTGTACAGCTGCGTCCTCACTGTGATAAATCTTTTCTCAAACATGCGACAACGTCGTGCAAAACCAGCGGCTGACAGCGACGCGTCACGCCGGCAAACGCCGGAAGAAGTCCGCGCACGGGCATTTCAGCGCGCCGTGAAACTGCTCGCCGCCAAACCTCGTTCAATCGAGGAGCTGCGCGAACGCCTGGCTGAACGCTGCTCGAGTAAGACAGTAATTGAAACAGTAATCGCGCGACTCCGCGAGTATGGCTATCTTGACGACGAACGCTACGCGCTTGGTTATGCGGCCGCGAAAGTTCGCCAACAACCTATCGGCCGGCGACGTCTGGAACTTAGTTTGGCCAGGAAGAAAGTCGACCGCACCGTAGCTGACGAAGCCCTCGACCAGGTGTTTGCGGAAACGCCTGAAGCTGATCTGCTGGATCGAGCAATCGAGAAACGCGTGCGCCTGCGCGGTCGTCCAAAGACGCGCGCCGAGAGCAAGAGTCTCTTCGACCACTTACTGCGACAGGGTTTTCCTTTTGATTTAGTAGCCGACAAGGTCCGCGCTGTCTCGAAAGCCAACCTCGACGAAGTTGAATAGGTGTAACTGCTCACCTCAATCTGACTGTCGCAGCAGCGCAATTTCAATCACTCGGAAACTGCGTGCTAAACTGCCTGGTACTTACTGGTTTGCTGTTTACTGTCTGCTGTTTACTTCTTTTATGACCGGAAACGAAATTCGCGAAACTTTTCTCAGCTACTTCGAGCGCCACGGGCACACCCGCGTGCGCTCATCTCCCCTGCTGCCCGCAAACGACCCTACGCTTCTGTTCACAAACGCGGGCATGAACCAGTTTAAAGACGTGTTTCTCGGAGTAGAAAAGCGCGAATACGTGCGTGCCTGTTCGTCACAGAAATGCGTGCGTGCCGGCGGCAAGCACAACGATCTTGACGAGGTGGGCAAGACCGCCCGGCATCAAACTTTTTTCGAGATGCTCGGCAACTTTTCGTTTGGTGATTATTTCAAGGAAGACGCAATCAAGTTTGCCTGGGATTTTCTGGTCAACGAACTGAAGCTCGATCCGAAGCGCATGTGGTTCAGCGTGTTCGAAGGCGACGATGCAGTCGGTCCAGACGAAGACGCCGAAAGATTCTGGGAACAAGTCGGCGCGCCGCGTGAACGCATTTTGCGCTTTGGCCGCAAGGACAACTTCTGGCAGATGGGAGACACTGGTCCGTGCGGACCGTGCAGCGAAGTTCATTACTACATGGGACCAGACGCAAGTGATCCCGAAAACTCCGCCGAGAACGTCAACGGACCGGGTGACACAATCACCGAAATCTGGAACCTCGTCTTCATGCAGTTCGATCGCAGCGAAGTCGAGCCCGGAAAGTACAAACTCGAGCCACTCCCCGCTCCGTCGGTCGACACCGGCATGGGTTTGGAGCGTCTCACAGTCGTACTTCAGCGCGTGCAATCAAATTACGACACTGACCTGCTGAGTCCGATCATTGGGTTTACGGCCAGGCTCGCCAATCAGATCTATAAACCAGAAACGCAGGAAGGCTTTGCAATGCGAGTCATTGCTGACCATGCACGTGCCACTGCTTTTCTGATCGCCGATGGAATTCTGCCCGGCAATGAAGGCCGCAATTACGTGCTGCGCAAAATTATGCGGCGCGCAATTTATCAGGGCCGTCACACGCTCGGCTTCACCGCACCGTTCTTTCATAAGGTAACCAATTTTGTGGTCGACCAAATGAACGAGCCGTATCCTGAGCTCGAAGTTCAACGCGGCTTTATCGAAAAGATGGTGAAGCTGGAAGAGGAACGATTCGGCGCGACGCTCACTGTTGGCCTGCAAAAGCTTGACGAACTGTTCGCTTCCAAAAGCGATCAGTCAACCGACTACAAAGCGCTGGCGCGGTTGTATGACACGTTTGGAACGCCGCGGGATTTGATTCGCGTGGGTTTGGAAGCTCGCGGTTTTCCAATCGAAGAGGACGAATTCACCGCCTCCTTCGACGCGGCGCTGCAGGAGTTACAACAAACTGGCGTGGCCGGGAAGACGGAAGGCAAGGCCAAATCAAATCCGGCACACGCCGAAATAGTTGCGCGCTCGGGTCGGTCAACCTTTAAAGGCTACGAAACAACGCGTCTTGATGAGAGCAAAGTCGTAGCGCTACTGAAAGCTGGATCGAGCGTTGAAGCCTTGAACGAAGATGATGAGGGCGAAGTTGTCCTCGATCAAACGCCGTTCTACGCGGAGAGTGGAGGACAGGTTGGCGATGTCGGACGACTAAGCCACCCACCCGCTACCGCAGGTGGTACTGACCTCACTGCGACAGATCGTGGCGAATTTGGCGCGTCAGTTGTTGATGCTTACTCACCGGCGCAAGGTTTGATTGTTCACAAGGTCAAGATAGAAAAGGGCTCGCTGAGGGTGGGCGATACGGTCATGGCTGAAGTTGACGTCGAAAAGCGCGATGCGACCCGGCGGAACCACACCGCGACGCACTTGATGCATGCTGCTCTGCGCGAAGTCTTAGGTACGCACGTTAAGCAAGCAGGTTCTGTTGTCGCTCCAACTTATTTGCGTTTTGACTTCTCGCATTACCAGCCGTTAACCAACGCTGAAATTGAAGAGATTGAGAATCTCGTCAACTATCACATCCTGCGGAACGAGCCGGTGCAAACGGACGAGCTGGCGATTGAGGACGCAATGCGCTCCGGCGCGATGGCTTTGTTTGGCGAGAAGTATGGCGAGAAAGTGCGCGTGCTTTCGATTAAAGGCGCAGCAGATATTTTCTCGAAGGAGCTCTGTGGCGGCACACATGTACGCGCCACCGGAGACATTGGCCTGTTCAAAATTGTGAGTGACGAATCCATTGCTTCAGGCGTGCGCCGCATCCGCGCTGTCACTGGTGTCGACGCGTTTCAGCGTTTCCGCGAGAGCGAGACAATCGTAGACAAGCTGGCGGGTGAGTTGCGATCAACGCGCAATGAACTACCGGCAATGATTGCAAAACTTCAGGACGAGTTGAGACGAACCCGGCGCGAAGCCGATGAGCTGCGGATGAAGATCGCTACCGGAGCCGTGGGTGGCTCAGCCGGTAATGGCGACGAAGCCCGTGACGTTGCCGGCGTTAAAGTTATGGCGCGCGAAGCGAGTGGACTCGACTCGGCCGGCATGCGTCAGCTTTCCGACACTTTGTTGGCGCGCATTAAATCGGGCGTCGTTGTGCTCGGCCGTAGTAGTGACGGCAAGGTATCTATCATCGTGCGCACGTCTGACGATCTGATCGGGCGAGTCCCGGCCGGCAAGGTCATCAAAGAACTGGCGCCCATCGTCGGCGGCAAGGGCGGCGGCAAAGCCGACATGGCCGAAGGTGGTGGCGCCCTCCCCGAGAAACTCGGCGAAGCGCTCGAGGCCAGCTACGCCGTGATCGAAAAGCTGCTCAGTTAGCAATGTCCGACAAACTTCAGTTTGTCGCTCAGTAGGACCACGCAAACCAACAGTTTGCGTTACAGGAAAACGCGAAGCTGAAGCTTGCCGGACATCAAACACTCACATCGCTTTCTGTTTATCGGTTAATGCCACGCCCATCTTTTCCAACGTTATCTTGTTGAGCGTCCCTGTTACTTTGAGGTTCTCCGCCGCCTGAAACTTCTTCAATCCGGCACGCGTGTCCGGATCAAGTTTTCCAGTCTGTTCGCCGGCATAGAAAGTACGGTCCTTGAGTATTTTTTGGGCCTGTTGAACCTGATCTTTACTCGCTCTAAAGATCGGGCCGCGTTTTTTTGGAGCCTTCGCCGCCGTCGCCGACGCGCTGGTAGTGGAGCTGTTCGCGTTCTGGGCTGGCACTGAAATCACGAAAACAAACAGCAGGGACAGGCACACCGAGAGAATCTTTTTCATATGGGGTTCCTTTTCTGGTGAAGACGCGCCGGGTGTGCGCGACGATGCTGATGGTTGATAAGCGGCGGCCGTATGATACAGGCCACTTCCGTAAATTCAATCGATGGCGCGAGCGGGCCGAGATCGCGCGATTACAAGTATTTTTGCAAACCCGCCGGCTGGGAGCGCAGACATCTTGTCTGCAAATGAGCGCGAAGCGCGAAAGAACCTCCCGAGACCTCGCCGAAAAACGTGCGCGCCTGCGGCGCGTTTGCAGGCAAGATGCCTCCGCTCCCAGCGACGAGAACCCCTGATTTATTGCCCCAAACGTCGGTGTTGGCAAACGTTTAACGACCGTGGTAGTATCTTCACCCGGTCGAACACGGCCGCTGCCCAACTCACACCGAACGTCATCACGTTTTTCCAGCAGTTCAATAAATCGCAGTCGTTAGCAATCGTAGTCATGAAAAATTTCCCCCTTGCTGCCGCCTTTCTACTTCTTTCCTCGGTGCCGCTCTTTGCTCAAACGGACACCACCGCCGTGAGCTATCGGATCGACAACTTCGACTTCGCGAATGGCGTTCGTATTGAAATGCCGGCACCGCCACCCGTCAGAAAATTGCGCAAAGGAAAACTACTGACCACGAACAGTTCGGAAACCGCACTGGCTCCGCCGCGCGTTCTAAACATGAATGCCTCCGGCGCCTTGAGCGGCTTCACTACCGGTAACGCCACAGTCGATAGCTACATAATCGAATCCGGCCAACGCAATTCAGTCGATCCGTTGTTGCTCTACGCGATCATGCATCAGGAGTCGACGTTCAAGGCGCGCGCGATGTCGAATAAGGGAGCGCGAGGTCTGATGCAGTTGATGCCTGGCACAGCGGCGCGTTTCGGCGTCACCAGCATTTGGGATCCCAAACAGAACATCGAAGGCGGCACTCGTTATATGCGCTTCCTGCTGGACAAATTCGATGGTGACGTGAGGCTGGCGCTGGCAGGTTACAACGCCGGTGAAGGCGCAGTGATGAAATACGGATTTCGCATTCCGCCTTACAGCGAAACGCAGGAATACGTACGCCGAATCAGCAAGCGGTATGATCTGATTCGCGACCCGCTCGCCTATCGCTACGCGAACAGTTACACGCGACAACAGGTGGCTGCGAATCAGCGCAAAGAAACTACGCCGCTCTCGATGTACGAACGCAGCGTCTTTGCAGTCCGGCTGCCGGATGGTCGCCTGCAACTAATTACGCAGTAGGATTTTTCGAGTATTAAGAAACAGGCGAGACTCTCGGGTCTCGCCTTTTTGCTTTTCGCTTAACTAACCGGCTGGCTGATGAGTGCCGGAAGCGGTGTCACCACTCGAGCTGCGGGAACGCACAACACCGGGCACGGTGCGTTTCTGACTACGCGCTCGATTTGAGAACCGAGCACGGGCGTGCCGCCGAACAGAGACGCGTGGACGCTATTGCCGATCACTATCAGATCAGCGTCCGTCGCAGAAGCGAGGCGCACGATCTCTTCATACGCGCGTCCCTCGACGATGTGAGTTTGCGCTCGCGCGCCATCGCCACGTTCGAGTTGCGCCATTCGTTCCTGCACGTAGCTGCGCATGCGAGCGCGCGCGTTCAGGCCGCCCTCAGGAAACATTACGGAAATCTGTTCGAAGTAATCTCCGATCACATGGACGACGTTCAACTCCGCTCCGGTTTGATTGGCGAGCTGCGTCGCCACCTGCGTCGCGGCGGCCGACGAAGGACGGAAACTTGTCGCCAGTAGCACGCGATTCAAATGAACTTCCGTGTGGTCGCCACGGTGTTCTACAAAATCGTGTTGCGGCGGACGAATAGTCAAAACCGGACAAGGTGCTTCGGCAATAATCTCTTCGGCAGTCGAACCCCACAACGCTCGCGTCAATCCCTTGCGGCCGTGCGTAACGACGGTTACGAGATCGATGTCGTAATCGCGCACCGCTGTCGCAATTTCCGTTGCCGGTTCACCCTCGACAATCACCGGTTCGACTTCCAGGCCGTTGAATAACGGATCGGCCAATAGTGCACGCACTTCCTTACGCAGCTCCAGCAGCCATTTGTTGTCCTGTTCTTCAAAAATGCGTTCCGGCAAGGTGAGCAAATTTGCCGGCACTTTGGCGCTTTGCACGCTGAACAGGACGACGCGACCGCCGCCGCTACGCGCAAACGCTGCGGCATACTTCAGCGCCGCTCGAGCATGCGGTGTGAAATCTGTCGGAAATAAAATGTTCTTGAAGTTGTGCAAAGCAATACGTCCTCTGAAAAGCACAGGCCGAATCACGCGGCACGAACCGCCGGATGACTCACTCTGGTTAATGCAGGCTGCGTTGTTTGGTTTAAGTCTAGCAAGAAATGAATTTTCAGCAAACGGAGTCTGACCTGGTGTAACTATTCGTTTCCGCAGTTCACTTTTACGATGGAATTTTTTGTAGATTTTCACTCGCGTTCCATGCCAAACTCCGCCCGCATTCCTTCATCCCGGGCAACACACGAAGTTCAACTTAACTAAGTTCGGAGGCGACCATCGTGCTTAAAGGAATATTTCGCACTAAGAACCTCGACGACATTCTCGCGGCATTGGGCGACACGACGCATTCATTGAAGCGAAGCCTCGGACCGTTGAACGTCACCTTGCTCGGCATTGGCGCAATTATCGGCGCCGGGATCTTTGCCACCGTCGGCACGGCCGCCGCCGGGGATGCGTTGCGTCCCGGCGCTGGTCCATCGTTAATGCTGTCGTTTGGAATAACGGCCGTGGTTTGTGCGTTCACGGCGCTCTGCTACGCCGAGATGGCGGCAATGGTTCCGATATCCGGCTCGGCTTACACCTACTCTTACGCGACCCTGGGAGAGTTGGTCGCCTGGATCATCGGTTGGGACCTGATACTCGAGTATGCGATTGGCAATGTAGCGGTGGCCATCAGTTGGGCAAATTACTTTCGCTCTTTTTTGGGAACCCTCGGCATCGACATTCCGCAGTGGCTCTCGACCGACTTTCGCACCGCCAGAAAAATTCCCGGGCTGATCGAAAGCGCGCCGCATATTTTCGGCGTTCCCATCGTCTTCAATTTGTTGGCGCTCGGCATTGTCGCTTTGATAACGATCGTGCTGGTTTGGGGTATCAAGGAATCGGCTGAATTCAATGCCGTGATGGTCGGAATAAAGATTCTGGTGCTGCTTTTTTTCATCGGCGTGGCGCTTTACTTTGTTTCACCAGCGACCATGGCGACGAACTGGCATCCATTTCAGCCAACGGGATGGAACGGGACACTCGCCGGCGCGGCCGTGGTTTTCTTCGCCTACATCGGCTTCGACGCGGTCTCGACGGTGGCGGAAGAAACCAAGAACCCGTCAAGAGATCTGCCAATCGGTATTATCGCGTCCCTGATTATTTGCACGATCTTCTATGTCATCGTGGCCGCAGTCTTCACCGGCTTGATTCCTTATCCTGAGCTGGTAACCAGATTATCAACCGAACAGGCAGAACCACTGACGATGGCCCTCGATCATGTTGCGCCAAACGCGAAGTGGGCGTCAGGCATCGTTGCGTTTGGGTCTGTGGTTGCGCACACCGCGGTCTTACTCGTGTTTCAGCTTGGTCAGCCGCGCATCTTCTTCTCAATCGCTCGCGATGGATTGTTGCCGCCAGTGTTTGCGAAAGTTCATCCGAAATTTAAAACCCCACACGTGACAACGATCCTGACGGGCGTTATCGTCGGCGCGTTTGCCGCCGTCATGAGTATTGATGAGATGGTGGACCTGACGAACATCGGCACTCTCTTCGCCTTCGTGCTGGTATGCGTAGGTATCACCATTCTGCGCTACAAAGATCCTAATCGGCACCGGCCGTTCAAAGTTCCATTTGGCGCCTGGCTACTGCCAATGATGGGCGCGGTTTCCTGTCTCTTCTTAATGTACTACTTGCCGCCGACCTCCTGGTGGCGCTTCATTGCGTGGCTGATGTTGGGATTGTCGATCTACCTGTCTTACGGCTACGCTCGCAGCGAGCTGGGGCGAAAGTTTGGCCGTTGGCCAATTACCACACCGGGGTTGAAGCTAGCGGGATTGGGGTTTCTGCTGGTGGCCATCGGTCTCTTCACTATTCCGCACGATGCCGGCATCGTCGATCTTTTTGGGAAGATGGCCAGCGGCATGGCCGAAGGTAAACGCACAATCTTCGCGTTTGTCTGCATTGTGGTCGGGTTGCTGATGGGCGTCACGGGATCGGTAGTTGGCACCAGGCAGCAGTCTGCGGACAGAAAGCCAGGCTGATCCACCTCCAGGCATAGTTGTTCAGCGTAGGAAACTGTATTCGTTTCGCGTAAAATTCAATTCATGGCTACCGAATTAAGAGAACTATTTCGCGAGGCGATGGAACTAACGGATAGTGATCGCGCCACGCTAGCTGGCCTGTTAATCGAAAGTTTAGAAGGTCCGCCCGATCCGGAAGTTGAAGCCGCTTGGGCAGCGGAGGCAGAAAGACGCTGGCGCGAGATCGAGTCCGGCGCCGTGAAGACTATTCCCTGGGAGGAAGTCAAACGAAAACTGCTGGCAGATGAATAAAGTTGAGTTTCACCCGGAAGCTGAACAAGAGCTGGCGGAAGCAAAGAGTTGGTATCGCGAGCGAAGCAAATTAGCAGCGCGGGCCTTCGCCACCGCGCATCGCTGAGTCACCCAGCCGGGGGGCTGAAACTCGATCGAACGAAGGGCGTTTCGTTCTCCCCAACTTCCCATTTTCAATTCTTTACCGCGTCACGGCTAATACAATTTTCATTACCGCTGTGGCTCACCAGAAGAGACGTCCCGGATATTGGCGTCATCGCAGCTGAATGTAACGCATCTGCGCGGCTCTACGTTTCGCTCCTGCGGAGCTTCCGGTTCTTGTCAATTAACATAAGGCTCCTATGTAGCCGTTCCCTGGTGTCATGAACGCACTTCCCATCATCATCGGCTCGCTCTGCGTAATCGCCATCGCGTATCGCTACTACTCCGCCTTCATCGCGGCGAAAGTACTCGTCCTTGACGATTCGCGCCCGGTGCCATCGCAAACCCAGTACGACGGCCACAACTATTATCCAACCAACAAGTGGGTCTTATTCGGTCACCACTTCGCCGCGATATCGGGCGCTGGCCCGCTTATCGGACCGGTGCTGGCTGCACAATTCGGATTCTTGCCTGGTCTGCTTTGGCTTGTGATCGGCGTCTGTATCGGCGGAGCGGTCCACGATTTCATGATCCTGGTCGGCAGCATTCGCCGCCGCGGAAAATCGCTCGCGGAGATGGCGCGCACAGAGATTAGTCCGCTCTCGGGGTTCGTTGCCGGCGTTGCAATCCTGTTCATCGTGGTGATCGCACTTGCAGGACTCGGGCTGGTGGTTGTGAATGCACTCGCGGAGTCGCCGTGGGGAACGTTTACGGTCGCGTTCACGATTCCGCTCGCGCTCTTTATGGGCCTCTACATGTACCGCTTTCGCAAGGGCAAGATTGGCGAAGCCAGCGTCCTCGGCGTGCTCGGACTTTTGTTTGCCGTTTACCTCGGCGGACGCATCGCGGATTCCTCGTGGGCTCACGTCTTCACCCTGTCACGCAATTCGTTGATCGTGTTGATGGCGGCATACGGGTTCATCGCCTCCGTCTTGCCGGTGTGGATGTTGTTGTGCCCGCGCGACTATCTCTCGTCGTATCTCAAGATCGGCACCATCGCTTTCTTGATCATTGGCGTGATCCTCGTTCACCCCAATCTGAACATGCCGGCGTTCACACCCTTCACTGCCGGTGGCGGGCCGGTTATTCCCGGCAAGCTGTACCCGTTTGTGTTCATAACGATCGCCTGCGGCGCCATTTCCGGTTTTCACGCGCTCATCTCATCTGGCACGACGCCGAAGATGATCGCCAAAGAAACTGACGCCCGCATGATCGGATATGGCTCGATGTTGATGGAAGGCATAGTCGGTGTGGTCGCGCTGATCGCTGCCACTTCTCTTTTCCCCGGCGACTATTTCGCCATCAATACCGCGCAAAAAACGGGAGAACAAAAAGCCGCGTACGTGCGGATGGTCGACGAACACACGGCGGAAGGATTCAATCTTCAGCCGCGCGAAATTGACCGTCTGGAACAGGAATCCGGCGAGAAAAACTTGCGCGGTCGAACCGGGGGCGCGGTCACGCTAGCGCTGGGCATCGCCAAAATCTTTGATGGCATCCCCGGCCTGCGCGGGTTGATGAAGTACTGGTATCACTTCGCGATTATGTTTGAAGCGTTATTCATACTAACGACGATCGATACGGGTACCCGCGTAGCGCGATTTCTCGTAGGCGAGTTTGGCGGTCGTTTTTATCGCAAACTTGAAGAGCCGAACTGGCTGCCTGGTTCAGTGATCACCTCCGCCCTGGTGGTAGCGGCGTGGGCGGCGTTCATCTGGTCTGGATCAATTTCCACGATCTGGCCCATGTTTGGAATTGCTAACCAGCTACTGGCGTCGGTAGCGCTATGCGTGGCGACGACGATGGTTATCAACTCCGGCCGGGCGCGCTACAGTTGGGTAACAATCCTGCCGCTGAGTTTTGTCGGCAGCACCACTTTCGTCGCCGGTTGGAAATCCATCACGGACATTTTCTGGCCGCTGTCGCAAAAACCGGAAACTGCGATGCAGGGTTATGTGAACACGACGTTGACGGCGATCATCATGACTGCCGCGGTTGTGATTCTGATTGACTCAATCCGGCGCTGGCTGGGAATCGGCAAACGACCTGAATCTATCGCGGAGCTTGCGACCGCCGAAGCACAAAGCTGATCTTTTCTGGGACCGCGGGCGTCCCGCCCGCAATGAGCGCGAAGCGCGAAAAGGTTTTGAAGCGACGCTAAAAACTTCGCGCCGTGCGGCGCGTTGCGGGCGGGACGCCCGCGGTCCCAGTTAGAGCGAATTCATAATTCTCACGTTCGCACCCGTTCCTAGGCGGGACGCCCCGCTCCCCCCCGTTGGACAGCCCACCCAAAAATCGGCAATAATACGCGATTCTTGCGAGCAGTTCCCTCGACACTATGCGCACTGGAAGACAGTTGCTGGTGTTGAATTGTGAATGCGCGCAAGTGCGCACCCCTGCTATTAAACGACCGGAAAGGAATCACACAATCGTGGAACTATCGCTGATCTCATTTATCAGCCTGCTAACCGTTTGCTCGGCAGCATTGCTTTTCACAAACAACTTCAGCAACACGCTGGCAGCCAGGGTCTCGACGCTCGTCCGGCGCAGTCGCCGTACGGTCCTGACTTCCGCCGCAGCCCTGGCGGGTCTCGCTTTTTCAGCGGCGCCGGCATTTGGCCAGCATCAGGGCGGCGAGGCAAATCTCGTCCTGCCCGACCTGCGTGACGTCACATTTTTCGGCGGCATCAACGGTCACAATTTGTTGCTTGTGGGACTCGTCGTTTGTCTGCTGGGTCTGCTGTTTGGTCTCGCGATTTACATGAACTTGAAAAAACTCCCCGTCCATCGAGCGATGCGGGAGATTTCAGAACTAATTTACGAGACTTGCAAGACCTACCTGGTCACGCAAGGCAAGTTCATCCTGATTCTCGAAATTTTCATAGGCATTATCATCATTCTTTATTTCGGCGTGCTGTCGCGCATGGAACCTTTCCGCGTAGCGATCATTCTCGCCTTCAGTTTGGTTGGTATCGCCGGCAGTTACGGCGTGGCCTGGTTTGGCATTCGCGTTAACACGTTCGCAAATTCGCGCACCGCCTTCGCCAGTCTCGAAGGCAAGCCTTTCCCACTTTACGCAATCCCACTTAAAGCCGGCATGAGCATCGGCATGATGCTGATCAGCGTCGAGCTGCTGATCATGTTGTGCATCCTGCTTTTCATTCCCGGCGACTACGCCGGCCCCTGTTTCATCGGTTTCGCAATCGGCGAATCGTTAGGCGCAGCGGCGTTGCGTATCGCAGGTGGCATCTTCACTAAGATTGCCGACATCGGGTCAGACCTGATGAAGATCGTTTTCAAGATTAAGGAAGACGACGCGCGCAACCCCGGCGTAATTGCTGACTGCACCGGCGACAATGCCGGCGACTCAGTCGGACCAAGCGCTGACGGTTTTGAAACTTACGGTGTCACCGGCGTGGCATTAATCACTTTCATCCTGCTGGGAGTGCGCGGCGAAACGGTTCAGGTGCAATTGCTGGTTTGGATCTTTGTCATGCGCATCATGATGATTATCGCGAGCGCCGCTTCTTACTTCATCAACGATGCGATTGCCAAGGCACGCTACGCAAAGTCCGACAAGATGGATTTTGAGGCGCCGCTGACATCGTTGGTTTGGATCACTTCGATCCTGTCCGTGATTGTCACGTTCGTTATCTCCTACCTGACTATTCCTTCGCTCGGCGGGGACACGACGTTGTGGTGGAAGCTATCCACGATCATTTCCTGCGGCACCCTGGCCGGCGCGATCATTCCCGAGCTGGTCAAGGTTTTCACCTCAACCAATTCGCATCACGTCAGCGAGGTAGTAACTTCGTCGCGTGAAGGTGGCGCGTCTCTGAACATTCTCTCCGGACTCGTCGCCGGCAACTTCTCAGCTTACTGGCTGGGCATCAGCATCGTTTTCCTGATGTCAATCGCCTACTACTTCAGCACCATGGGCCTCGAGGCGCTGATGGTCGCGGCGCCGGTATTCGCATTCGGTCTGGTAGCGTTCGGCTTTCTCGGCATGGGGCCAGTGACGATAGCGGTCGACTCCTATGGCCCGGTTACGGACAACGCGCAATCGGTTTACGAGTTGTCGCTGATCGAGCAGGTTCCGGACGTGGAAGCGGAAGTGAAACGCGACTTTAACGTCAACGTCAATTTCGGTCGTGCCAAACATTTGTTGGAAGAGAACGACGGCGCCGGTAACACCTTCAAGGCGACTGCCAAGCCGGTGCTCATCGGTACTGCGGTCGTCGGCGCCACCACCATGATCTTTTCGATCATGATGACGCTGACGAACGGACTTACAACCAACACTCAGAACCTGTCGTTGCTGCACGCTCCGTTTGTGCTCGGTCTGATCACGGGCGGCGCAGTGATTTACTGGTTCACCGGCGCCTCAATTCAGGCAGTAACAACCGGTGCTTACCGCGCGGTTGAGTTTATTAAAGCCAACATTCAGCTCGAGGGCGTCGAGAAAGCCTCGGTTGAAGACAGTAAGAAAGTGGTGCAGATTTGCACGCAGTATGCGCAGAAAGGCATGTTCAATATCTTTCTGACCATCTTCTTCTCGACCCTGGCGTTCGCGTTCGTGGAGCCGTTTTTCTTTATCGGTTATCTGATCTCGATCGCGATTTTCGGTCTCTATCAGGCGATCTTTATGGCCAACGCCGGCGGCGCCTGGGACAACGCTAAGAAAGTGGTCGAGGTTGATTTGAAACAGAAGGGCACGGCGCTGCACGACGCAACCGTGGTCGGAGACACGGTCGGCGATCCGTTCAAGGACACGTCGTCAGTGGCGCTGAACCCGGTGATCAAGTTCACGACACTGTTTGGTCTGCTGGCAGTTGAGCTGGCAGTTTCGATTGCCGATACGCGTGGGCAGTTTGGAGAGAATGGTCCGATCATCAGCCATGTGCTGGCGGCGCTGTTCTTCCTCGCTTCACTGGTTTTTGTGTGGCGTTCGTTCCACAAGATGCGCATCGGGAATCTACCAGTAGCGGCCTCGACCGTTGGCGTTGACGATCTGCCGCGTGACTAAATAGGTTGCGAGTACGGAAGAGCGGGGGCAGGCCCCCTTCCTGACCCTGAGACTGGGACACTTGAGTTGTCCCTTGCCGTTGAGAATCCTTCAAGCAGGAATTCACGACTTAGAATAAGCAGCTCGAGGTCAGGAAGGGGGCCTGCCCCCGCTCTTCTATTGAAACAAACTTGAAACTTGAAACTTGAAACTCTAAACTCGGCCCCATGAATTCGACAGCCCAAACTTACACGCCGCCCGATACGCTCATCAGCGCCGCACTCGCTCCGCTCGATTGGACGCGTTCGGTTTCGCTCGCGGTAGTTTTCAGTTTACTTACCGCACTCGCCGCTCAGATCGTTATTCCCGTTGGTCCAGTGCCTATCACCGGACAAACTTTCGCCGTGTTGCTCACGGGCGCCTTGCTGGGCTCGCGGCTCGGTGCCATGGCGATGATTGTTTATTTGGGCGAAGGCGCAATCGGATTGCCCTTCTTTTACGGCGGCCACGGCGGATTTGCGCACCTCTTCGGACCCACGGGCGGTTACCTGCTCGCGTTTCCAGCGGCAGCGTTTATCACCGGCGCTTTCGCCGAAAACGGTTGGGACAAACGGTTTTTGAGTGCAGTCGCAGCCATGGCAGTTGGGTCGATTCTGATACTCGCGGCAGGCTGGGCGTGGTTCTCGGTTCTCATGCACACCGAGTCGATTGCAGCATTCAAGCTGAGCGTGGCGCCGCACCTCGTCGGTGACGTGATCAAGATTGTTCTGGCTGCAGCAGTCTTACCGACCGGCTGGGCTCTTCTAAAACGCAAAGCCTCACAAGAATAACGATGAATGTAATCCGCAGATTGCGCGGATTTCACAGATTCAACGTCGTCAGATTGGCCAGGCGAAGAACCTTTGAAGGGTCCTTCGCCTGCTTATTTTTCAGCCGTGATCCGATTCGTGTCGTTCGTGCCGCGCTTCGCGTTTCGTGTTCATACGCAACGAAAACTACACGAACCGGTGAATCATTGAAAAATAATCACTGCCTGTTCTGGACAACTAATCTACATCTGCGGATAAACTCTAACGATGCTACACACCTTAAAAGTTCGCTCACACGCGCGCGAAGAGTTAGTTGAGTTCACGAAAGACGTGCAGGACAAATTGGCTGCATCCAACCAGCAGGAAGGGGTGGTGGTGTTGTACGTGCAACACACGACTGCGGGTCTGACAGTTAATGAAAATGCCGACCCGGATGTGCCGCGCGATATGTTGCATCTCTTGCGCACCCTGATTCCGCAGCATGGAATGGGATTTCGACACGGTGAAGAAAACTCAGACGCGCACATCAAGGCGAGCCTCATCGGTTCTTCCGTGACGATTCCCTTCAGCGAGGGCAAGCTTCTGCTGGGCCGCTGGCAGGGCATTTTTCTTTGCGAGTTTGACGGCGCGCGCGAGCGGCAAGTAATCATGATCGTAAAGTAGGACAGGCATTCCTGCCTCTCCAGCTAGTCTTTATTCATCGCACCAGGAAGAGAAATTTCAAATGAGAAATGTAAATCTCTTTCCTTTCGTGTCATGATTTGACAACCACTCGAGGACAGGCAGGAATGCCTGTCCTACTTTTATGCCGCGAACCTACGACGACATTGCACCTCATTACGACAAAGCGATGCGGCCTATCGATCGCTGGTTTCTCATGGCACTCCGCGCCAGAACTTTGAGCCACCTTCCTTCATCCGGGCGCATTCTGGAAATCGGCGCCGGCACCGGTGGCAATTTCAATCTTTATCCTTTAGACACCTTCGCCGTAGCCACCGAGCCCAGCGGAGGAATGCTGCGTGAGGCGACCCGGAAACAACGGCCTCCGGCGTTGAGCCTGGTGCAAAGCTGCGCTGAGCAACTTCCCTTTCCAGAGAATTCTTTTGACGCAGCGTTTGCCACCCTCGTGTTCTGTTCCCTCGCTTCCCCGGCGCAGGCCTTCTCGGAATTACGTCGCGTCGTAAAGACGGGCGGCACGATTGTGTTGCTTGAACACGTACGACCGGAAGGCTTGCTGGGACCAGTTTTCGATCTCTTGAACTTGCTGACTGAGCCGCTATTTGACGATCATTTCAATCGCCGCACGGCGGCAACCGCGACCGCGGCTGGTTTAAAAGACGTGACCGTTGAGAAGCGATTTCTCGGCATCATCAACATCATTGCCGCGCGGGTGTGACTGGCGAATTTCTATGTGCATAATTCCAACAATTCTGAGCGTCATTTCCCTCGTGACCGGCGCCGGCGTTCCACCTTCTGCCCTATCCCAGGAATCAATCAAGGTGGACGCGGTTTACGATGAGGCCAAAGGAAAGACTACGGTGAAGCTGCGTCCGGTCGAGGTTGCAAGTGGACCAGACAAATACGTCAGCATCCACATGAGCCCTTCATTCAGCTTCAGCGGGCGTCAAACGATAACGCCGGAGATCGTCGACTTCGAATTACAAACTGTTGTGCGTGGCCGTTTGAGAACGGATCTTTACGTCGTTTTTCTGATCGACGGTGACCAGGTTTTTCTCAGCTCGAATCGTTGGGCGGTGAAGCGTCCCGTGCCGGGCCGCGCGCTTGGATAGGCGAGCATCTCGTGTTTCGGATGCCCTACGAAACTTTTGTCAGACTTACGAAAGCGAAGGCCGTGGAGATCAAGTTTGACGCAGTCGTGTTTTCACTTGGCGAACCCCAGCGACAGGCATTGCGTGAGTTTTTGACTTATATGAAACCGGAAGGCGCATCGCTTAGTCTTCACTAAGCTGCTTCATGATCTCAGCAAACTTTTCGACGTCAGCGCGAGTGCGTTCGAGCGAGCGGCGACTATCGAGATAAGCCGTCCATATGGGCGTTTGCGTGAGGGCTTTGGTGGTGTCCTCGTCGAGCGTCTGCGCCATGAGCGCTATCAGATCGCTGACTACGCGGGTGTGATCAAGCAGCGCCTGAATAATTGAATACGCCAGCCGCGCCTGTTCGGGATCGAGGTCGCGCGGCGTAACGTTGGTCGACGGATCGGACATTTTAGTTTTGAGTGGACACTTGCGTCACGAATGGAAGTTCAGTCACCACTGCCGGAAATGATTTGTCACTGCTCACGATTTTCACTGTGGTGCCCGCAGCCAGATAATCATACTTAAGATAGCCCAGCGCGATTGTCTGACCGAGCTGCGGCGAATCCGCGACGGAAGTCACGCGTCCAATTTCCTTGCCGTCTGTCGCCTGGATGGAAGCGCCTTTTTGCAATCCGGCCGCCGGGCCGCAAAGGAGGCCGGATAGTTTCTTCGCGACGTGGCCGCGATACTTAATGCGCGCGATAATCTCCTGGCCAACATAACAGCCCTTCGTAAAACTCACTGCATCATCGAGGCCGGTCTCGCTCACGACATTCGAATCATCCATGTCGATTCCATAGCGCGGAATGCCTGCTTCGATCCGCAAAATCTCCAACGCATTGTGACCAACGGGTCGAGCGCCATGGCTCTGCAGCGTCTGCCATAGCTCAGCGGCCTGGTCGTTTCGAACAATCAGATCGAATCCGTCTGCACCAGTGTGAGTCGAAGGGAAAACCGTCAAATCACCGAAGCGTTCATGGCGCATTCGGATCGCCGCTGAAGCCGACAAGCTGGCAGCGTCGTTACCCACGGCCGTTGTCATTAGCGATTGCGCTTCATATCCCTGGATCGTCAGGTGCGCGGTTTCGTTAGTGATGTCGTTGACGTGAAAGTCCCCGGCGAGGGTAAAGCGTTGAATGTTTTTCGCAACAGCGTCGTGCGTTGCGGCTTCGGTATCTATCAGGAACGTGGGTGTAGTCTGATCTGCTAAGCGGAGCACGCGAACGCTCGCGATCAACCGACCTTGCACGTTGGGAAATGCTGCCGGCATCCAGGTGTTCTCCTGGAGCGTCTTCATGTCGTTTGTGATCAGACCGTTCAGAAACGCGAGCGCTTCGGAACCGCTAACGAGCATGCGCCCCCGCGATGAGAGATCGATGAGGCCGGCACCCGACTCGCGGACTGCTGCATATTCAGCTAACAGGTCGCCGTAAGACAGCGGTACCCCACTCGCGGCGTCCATCGTCGCGCCCAATTGTTGGTGCGTTTCCTCAAGTGGGGACTTCAGTGCCGCAAGTTGTTCAACTGCTTCAGTCATTGTTTCATAGGGGCAGTAGCCCGACCGTCAGGGAGGGCTTTTGTGCATCTTCAAGCCCTCCCTGACGGTCGGGCTACTGCCCCTCACTTATGGCCGCAGGCTTATGCGGTAAGTTTTGATTTTCGAATTGAGAGTAGTTGCGTTCATGCCCAGCAGGCGAGCGGCTCGCGACTGATGGCCGCCGGTCTGTTCGAGTGCGCGGCGAATCAAATCAATTTCAAAGCGTCGCACCTGATCGTAGAAATTAATGCCGCGGCCTAAATCCTGTACCGCGCCGACGCTCGCTCCTTCCTGCGAAGCGACGATCACAGACTGCGGATCGCTTATTTCCGGCCGCAAACACTCACGCGATACTTCATCGCGCGGCGCGATCACAACGGCACGTTCGATAGCGTTCTCAAGTTCGCGCACATTGCCGGGCCAGGAATAAGCCTCGAGCAACGCCAATACCTCGGGAGCAATCTGCTCGGACACGCTGCGACCGTTTTCCTCGTTGTACTTCTCGATGAAGTGTTGAGCCAGGGGCAGGATGTCCTCGCGCCGATCGCGCAACGGCGGCAGCTCGATCGGCACGACTGCCAAACGATAATAAAGATCTTCGCGAAACGTTCCCTGCTTGACCGCCTCTTTCAATTCAATGTTGGTAGCGGCAATGATGCGCACGTCTACCCGGCGCGGCGTGGTGTCTCCCAGTGGCGTGAATTCGCGTTCCTGGATTACGCGCAGCAAACGCACCTGGGTCTCGGGTGGAATGTCGCCGATTTCGTCGAGAAAAATTGAACCACCGTCGGCAACTTCAAACAGCCCCTTCTTGGCTGCCACCGCGCCCGTGAACGCGCCGCGCGTATGACCAAAGAGTTCGGATTCGAGCAGTTCGGAAGGGATGTTCGAACTGTTGACGGTCACGAAGGGTTTGCCGACACGCGGACTGGCCTCGTGAATTGCTTTCGCGATCAGCTCTTTACCGGTTCCGCTTTCACCGGTGATCAAAACTGTGGAGCGCGCCGGCGCTACCTGCTCGACGAGGCGAAACACTTCCTGCATCACGTCTGAACGACCGACAATGGCGCCACGATCTACTGCGCGACTCATCGCGCGTCGCAGCGTGCGTCGTTCCTCTTCTTTACGACGGCGCTTGATGCCGGCGGCAATCGTCGAGGTGATTTGTTCGTTCTGGAAAGGCTTGCGGATGCAACCGAACGCGCCGTGCTCCCAGGCAGCGATGGCGGTATCGAAGGTGGCGTAGGCGGTGATCATTAGGATCACGGCATCCGCATCCATCTTGAGAAATTCTTCGAGGGCGCGCAGGCCGCCAATGCCGGGCATGGAAACGTCGAGCAGGACGACGTCGTAGGTGCGCCGGCCATATGATTCGAGACCTTCTTCACCCGTCTTGGCGAGATCGACGCGGTAACCTTCAGAAGAGAGCAGCGTCTCCAGAACTTCACGCATTATCTCTTCGTCGTCGACGATGAGTACTGAACCTTTTTTAGCCACGCGTCTTTCGGTGTTTGCCGCCAATCGTGATGGACCTGTTGTTTTCGGGAGCGCATCAGTTTAGGTGAGATTAGTGGAAAAAAAAAGCAGACCGCGCGGGATGCGTTTTTGCGGTGCGAGGGTTCAGGGCCGTGAGACTTCGGATCTCAGATTTGAAATTCGAGATTTGAAATCTGAAATTTGAGATCTGAGATCTGGAATTTGAAACTTGAGATTCGAGGCTTGAGATTTGAAACCGGCTAGTCAGCAACTGCCTGCAGTCGCGCGCGTGCCTGCACGGTCGGCAGCGTAATGCGGAAGCTCGTTCCATGCCCAGGCGTGCTCTCAACGCTGATGTGTCCTGAGTGTTCCTGCACAATTCCGTAAGACACTGCCAGCCCCAGCCCGGTCCCGCGGCCGACGCCTTTGGTCGTGTAGAACGGATCGTAAATCTTTGCGACATTCTCTGGGTCGATACCAATGCCGTTATCAGCCACCTCAATCGTCAGCGAATGGTCATCAGTTGACGACGTCGCAATCTTAATCGAACCACCGAACGGAATCGCATCGCGGGCGTTCAGCAGCAGATTGGTAAATACCTGCTGCAATTTGCCGCTGTTGCCAATGACCGTGGGTGATTCGGGATCGTAGTCGCGGACAATCTCGATCTGGTGGCCGCGTAATTGCGGCTCGAGCAGCTGCAAGGTATCGTCGAGCACGCGGCCGATATCGATTTCTGTAAACTCACTGACGCCGCCCGTGCGTGAGAAGTTCAGCAGGTTGTTGACGATGTTGGTCGCGCGTTCCGCCTGCCGTCGCACCTTCAAAAGCAATGCATGTTTCGGATCCGTTTCGTTCAGCATGCCCAGCAGCATCTGGGTATAAGACGAAACACCTGTAAGCGGAGTATTTACTTCGTGCGCTACCCCGGCAGCCAGCAAACCGATTGACGAAAGTTTTTCGCGCTGCTGCAGTTGTTCTTCGAGACGCACGCGCGAGGTCACATCCTCAAGCACCACGAGGGCGCCAGTCTGTCCCTGTGAATCCTGCAACGGCGCAATCGCGATGTTCAGCACTAAAGGACGCCCGACAAATGTCGAGGTGTGAATCTTGTAGATGTTGCGAATCTCCTTGAGCCGCCAACGATCGTTACCAAGCACTTGTCGCAAAGTGTCAGTAAAGTCTTCAGAGAACAAATCTTCAACCCGCTTGCCGACCGCCTGCGCGCGCCGCAGGTCCAGAATTCCTTCGAGCGCCGAATTCAAGCGAGTGACGCGACCGTCAAGATCAACCGCGAGCAATCCTACGTTTATCGACTCGATGATCGATTCGTTGAACTCTTTCAACAGTTTCAATTCCGCGGCGCGATCGCCCTGTTCCTGATAAAGCAAACTGTTTTCGATCGCGACCGCAACATACCCGGAAACGGTCAATAGAATTTCCACGTCTTCCGACGACAGCAGCGCGCCGTCGGCCGAACGGCCGAGGCCAATCACCGCCACCATGCGGCCACGAACGACGCAGGGCACGTAATAGTGGAGCGCGCGCCGCACGAAACCGGAGGTTTCCGGAATCAGATCCAGATCGTCAGTCCTCACGACACCCGTTTCCGCCGAGCGAATCCGGATCATTTCGCGGAAATCAGGCGGCACGATCATGTCGACAGAGAGTCCAGCTGCACGAGCGACCCGATAGCCACCAGGCGCATGTTCGTCTTCGATGAAAATCGCAATGCGGCCAACGTTCATCACCTGCTGTAAACGACTGACGAGCGAATCGAGCAACGGATCGAGCGCTGTAGTCGCCGACAACGTTCGACCAAAATCCAGCAGACTGTTACGCATATCGTAACGTTCGCCGTAAAAAAGGCGATCGATGTGCTCCTGGAGGAACGTCTTCACCGGAGCAGCGATCATTACAATCGCGGCCATCGCCACAATCGCGATTACCACGCGCAGAGTGATTTCGCCGGACGTGATGCCGCCATCGCCGCCGAGTGCGTACAAACCTGCGAAATAGACGACCGTACCCACCATCAAGGCAATTGCCAGCGTCGTCAGCACGTACACGAAGACGCGTCGGACAACCAGCTCCACGTCCATCAGGCGATAACGAACCACCGAGTAGCCGAAAGCCAGGGGAATCAGAATCAACGGCAGCACCGCGATGTCAGTCAGGCCCGGCACCGCGCGCGCGCCAAGCAAGAACCCGACGGCATACAACAGGGTGAATGGAGCAACGCCCAAAAGTGATCCCCAGATCACCCACTTCATCTGTTGACGCACCACCGCGCTGGTCGCTTTGATCCAGGTGCGGATTAAGAAAACGACGCTGGCCAGCAGGCCGGCAATGAAGTGCAAAAAGCTCAGTTTATAAAAGACGCCGACGAACGATTCGGACAGCGCCGGCAGGCGGCGAAACGCAGGAACGGCGGGCGTGATTACCCCGCGCAAAAAGACGAACGTTGCCAGCAATAGTAGAGCAATGGCGGGAGCATAGAGCGAGAGAGCGCGCCAGCGCTTGCGCTCAAACAGTTGTTGCCGCACCGGGTAAAGCAGGCAGAAGTGCAGGAACAGCGGCGGGAAAACAATGAAAGCCGCGTTTCGCAGAAATGCGATGGCAAGATCGAGATCCCGATAACTGCCGACCGGCGTGTAGAAACAAAAGACAAACGCTGCCAGACACACGGAGGCGAAATGTAATGCGAACGGTGCGCGGCCGCCCTGTTTGAAGAGGACGAAGAAGCCGACAAATAAGAACACCAGACCGATCGCGTTGACGTAAAGGTCACTGGGCGTCCATTTGTGAATGGCGTCGAGGTGATCGAGGTCGGCGTAATAAAAGCGGCTCTCTTCGGGGTACGACGGGCGTTCAATCAGGTAATGAATGTCGCCGTCGACTTTCGCCTGGTCTAGATAAATCTGAACATCGCTGGCATGCACGACCTCTTCATAATCGTCGCGATTACTGAGGCTGATTCCGATTAAGCGGTCGCCCGGCAGGATCTGTCCGCGAGCACCCGCCGAGTCGGGCTCAACCGTCTCAGCAATGATGCCGGCCCTGCTATCGTGCCAGCGGACGCCGTCCCAGGGTGGGGATTCGTGCTTCACACGCTGGGCAAAGTTCAGAATGCCCGCCGTTACCAGTAGCGCGGCGCCGGCCAGCACCAACCAGGTGCCCGTTGTGAATACCGATCTCTTCATCTGCTAATTGCGTTTGACCACTTAGTTCGTTCAAACAATCCAACTCGAAAACGCAAGGGTTGTTCCTCGGAGCAGCACCAACAACTTTGTTCGTCCGGCCTCGTGGCTTTCATAGCTTTGACTTCCAGGACCAACGAATACGCCTAAGACGCGCCAGGCGTTCGGCAATCAGGTGGCGTGTGACTTCTTAAGAAAGCGCGCGACATCCAAGTTTTTGGACTTTTCCTGACTTTTGGAAAAGACGTGCGCCCGGCTTCGGAGGACCGACGGTTAGAATCGCAGTGAGATTCCACCGCGAACCGAACGGCGACCAGTGGTCACCTGCGTCAGTGTTTCGCCGTTCTCATTGCTCGGTTGCACGTCCAGCAGGTTGCGCGCGTCGAGCACGGCTTCAGCGCGCAGCGGCAGACCGAAGCTGGGCAGCTCCTGTGTGACCTGCACGCTCAACGAAGGATCATAAACAGCGAGGCGCCCTGCGAAAGGATCGATCGCAAACACAGTCGCGTTTGGCGAGAACCGCAATACGGTCCGAATGTTAGTGCCGGCGCCGAGATCGACTCCGAGTTGCAGCGCCGCGGTTTGGAAAAAGCCGCTCTCAAAAATGTCGCCCGGTTCGGATATGTCTCCGCCGGCGAGCCGCTGTCCTCGGCCAAAGGCAAAGCCGCCGGACGCGGTCCACATGCGACTAAGGCGTTTGGTGTAAACCAATCGCATCCCCTGAGACGAGCCCTGCTGATTGGCTACATTGATGAAGGCGTCACCAGCTTCGCCTGAAAACGCGGTCATTGGAGTACTGAGCAGACCGACGCCGCGGTTTGCGGTGGCGTCGAAGAAAGCGGTTCCTTCCAGACTGGAGCTGGAACTGAGCACGCGCTCAACTCCGAACTCCAGACGATGGCTGCGATCCATCACCGCACGTCCATCGACGTAAGCGATCGGTCGTCGGGCGGCGTCCTTGAACGAAATCGCAGTGTCTTCAAATGCCGCGAGGCTCTGCACGCTGTCCTCGTCGCCGCCCGGTGCATACCCGGCGCGCAGACGTGTGCGGGCGTTCACATCGTATTGAATACCAATGCGCGGACTCAGGGTGTGTGCACCGCCGGCGCCGACGAACCTCGAGTAATCGAGGCCGAGCACGACCACCACGCCATCGCGCACCACCCACTCATCAATCGCGCGAACTGAAATCTGCCCTGGTCGAATTCCGGCGTTGGCCAGCGCATCGTTGTCAGTCGACATCCAAACGGGCGCATTAAAACGAATGCTCCCCGCGCTGAAACCAAGTCGATGACGCACGCCTGCTCGCACGTGAGTACTCGCTTCAAAGCGTTCGGGCCCACTCTGTCCCGGCGCAGTCTGGCCGGCAAAGATGAGTTCGACCCGATCGTTTGGTGAAGTCGCGACTGCGAAATTCAAACCCGGATAGGCGGGGCCAAACGAGTTGCTGGCGAAATACGTTTCGACAACTCCCTGAATGCGGCGATCGCTGCGATGGTTTTGCGGTTCGGATTCTTCCGTAGCAGTGTCGCCGGTGGGCGCCGGTTCTACAGGCTCGGCCCCCAGCACTGCCTGCATATCCGCATCTTCACCTTCCTGGGCCTGGAAAATAGAGCGACGCGTTTGTGCCGAACGCAAAACCCACTTCACGTCTTCGCGATCCTTGCGCCGCTCCGGCAAAGTTTTGCCCGAACCAATCGGCTCAAGGTTGAAACGGTAAACCAATTCCTGGGAGGCGCGTACTTCAACGGATGAAAAAACTACTTCATTGAATCCCGTCGCGATCGCGCGAATGCCATACCGGCCGGGCGAAATGCGCGCACTAAACCTACCGGCCACATCGCTGCGCGTTTCTTTGATGACCCGATTTGCACCTTCGCGCAGCAACGAGATCACTGCGCCGGAAACAGGATTACCTTTGTTATCGAGGACAGCCCCCGTAATAGTTGCCAGGTTTGCTTTGCCCGCAGCTGCCGCCGGCGCTTCGAAACAACCTGCCAGCGAAACGAGCGTCAGCACCAACCCAAAAATTCTTCTCCCCATTGTCCGTTTGCTGAAATTCTTCATCGCCACGAAACCTCCTCACGCGTCACGCCGGACGCGTCTGAAGTAATTACCTGTGACTGTGTTTTGGTCAAAATAGGAAGAAAGTCTCCTAAAGACTGTCCCGCTCTCTCGCGCGCCGAAAAAGCGTCACGCTGACGGAAAACGGACGAACTGGTTCGGGCCAGGAGACTTACCGGAACCTTTGGATAACCCGCATTTTCTGCCACAAATGAAACTACTGTCAAGCTATCTGACTCGCGTTTACGGCCGAAATTAGCGCCGTTTTGGCCGCAGCTTCCCACGTGCTACGATCCTGCCGTTCTAACTTTTACCTGTCTGTTTTGCATTTCATGATTGATGAAGTTCGCCTAACCCGACTCCCCAACGGCATCACGGTAGTTACTGAGCACATGCCCGGCTTACGGTCGGTTACGGCCGGAATCTGGGTCCGCCGCGGCTCCCGGCACGAAGCTCCCGAGCTAAACGGGATCTGTCATTTCATCGAGCACGCCGTTTTCAAAGGTACTCACCGGCGCAGCGCTCGCGATATTGCGATTGAATCGGATCGGCTCGGGGGAAATCTCGACGCGTTTACGACCCATGAGATGACGGGCTTTGCCATAAAGGTTGCGGACCAGAGTTTGGGACGGGCGCTCGACCTGCTCTCGGATATTCTCGCCAATCCGAAGTTTGACCAGACTGACTTGGATCGCGAGCAGAAGGTAATCCTCGAAGAGATGAAAATGGTGGAAGATACGCCCGACGAATTACTGGGCGAACTCTTTAACGCCGCATATTTTCCGGGACACTCGCTGGGACGTCCGATTGAAGGCACGGAAGAGACTGTTTCATCGTTTGATCAAAACACGCTGACTTCGTTTCACGCGCTTGAGTTTTCACCAGCAAACCTCGTCGTCGCCGCGGCAGGCAATGTGGAACATCAGGAACTTGTCGATCTGGTTGCCAACTGTTTCCAGGGTTCGGCGACTGCAACCAACCACACGCAATTACAGTCGCCGACGCCGGCCGCGCCAATTTTGATTGAGCAGAAAAAGGAACTCGAGCAGGCGCATCTCGTAATTGCGACGCCGTGGCCCGACGCAAAAGACGCTGATCGTTATGCCGCCAGTATGCTGGCGTCGGTAATGGGCGGCGGCACCTCAAGCCGGCTCTGGCAAACGGTGCGCGAAGAGCGCGGGCTCGCATATTCGGTAGGCGCTGGCGGCAGCACGTTTTCAGACGTCGGCGTGTTCACTATTTACGCGGGAACGTCGCCGGAGCACCTCGACGAAGTACTCGATATATCGCTCGAGGAAATGCGCCGCGTCGTCAGTGAAAGCATTCCAGAAGACGAGCTAAACCTCGTGAAGGAACAGGCGCTCTCATCCATTCTGCTGAGCCTCGAATCGTCCAGCGCGCGCGTCAGCGCCCTCGCGCGTCAGGAAATTATCCACGGCCGACGCATCTCACCTCAGGAGATCATTGAAAAGATGGAAGCGGTTACCGCCGACGACATGCAACGCGTCGCTCAGCAATATTTCCACAGCGATAAAATCGCGCTCGGCGCTCTGGGAAATCTAAACGGTTTCAGTGTCGATCGCTCTCGGTTACGAATCTAACCGACCTGTCTTACTCCTTTCTCTATCGAGGACACCGAGTAGTTTGCACCCTCGGGGTTCCCTGTGTCTCTGTGGTGGTTTTTTTTGAGCGATAAGTTCACCACAGAGGCACAGAGTCCACCGAGGTTGCACGGACATTGTGCGGCAAGCTTCTCGCAGGGAGAGGGAAATTTGGGAACACATCCCTAATTTTCGAAGATCAGCGTATAGCCGTTTCGTCCATTAAATGCTAAAGTTCCCTTCTACCTTTCGGAGTTTGTCGGTTCTTAGTTTTTAATTCCTGAACATGAAACTTACCGTTCTCGGCAGCGGATCAACGGGCAATGCGGTCTTGATCGTCGCCGGCGAAACACGCGTCCTGGTCGATGCCGGACTGAGCGCGAAGGAGCTGGCGCGCCGTTTGGCAATGGTTGGCGAAGACGTGCAGCGTCTTGACGCGGTGCTGGTTACACATGAACACGGCGACCACGCCGGCGGGCTGCGCGTGCTGTTACGCACCGTCGATTGCCCGGTTTACATTTCCGCGCAAACCTGCGACGCATATATCAGCGAACGCACCAACGTGAACGACGAGGAACCGCGCAAGCGCGCCAAGGCGCTGGAAAATCGCGTCGAGCAAATCGAGTCGAGCCGCGACTTTAAAATCGGCGAGATCGACTTCCATCCGTTCACGATCCCGCATGATGCAGTCGACAATTTTGGCTTCACCGCCACTCACCAGGGAGTAAAGATTGCGACCTTGATGGACTTTGGGCACATCACCACGCTCGTCAGTGAACGACTCCGCGGTTGCGCAGCGATCGTAATCGAGTCGAACCACAGCCGTGACATGCTGAAGGCGTGCGACGTGTATCCCTGGGACTTGAAGCAGCGCATTCTCTCGCGACTCGGTCACCTCTCAAATGAAGATTTGGCGGACTGGATACGCGATGACTTCGACGGCGTGGCGCAGCATCTGGTGTTAACACATCTATCGCAACGCGCGAACAACCCTTATCTGGCGAAAATCACTGCCGAAGTGGCCTTACAGGAGCGTTTTCCGCTATTTCATGCCGACACCCAGGTCAGCCTTTCATTCCCCAAAGAGCCGACCCCGTGGATCGAAGTATGAGGCGGCGGCGCGCGCCGGAGGGTAGACTCCCGCCGATCTCAGTGTTGCTGCTTCTGGCGTTGTCGCTTGCGGCCGCTTGCACGACGAACCAGGGCGCGAAAACCGTTCCGGCCGCAGTGGAATCGACAATTAATAGTTTGAGCGACGAGATTGCGGCGGAGCGTTATGACAAGATTTATAACGATGCGTCCCAGTTGTGGCGCGACCACAGCACGCTGGAAGAGTCGACGGCAAACTTCAAAACGCTGAGAACGAAACTCGGCCCGGTGGAAAGTCGCACCATGCAGTCTGCGTCGGAACAACAGAATTCCGGCGGGCCGTTGCAGGGTCATGCATACATCGTCAGCTACCGCACCAAGTTTCAAAATGGCGAAGGGATGGAGACCTTTACGCTGGTGGAGCGAGACGGCCGCTGGCAGCTCGCGCGCTACTTTGTGAACTCGACGGCCCTGAAGTAGTTTCAAGTTCCAGGTTTCAGGTTTCAAGTTCGCTGTCGAAAGAGAGAACCGTTATCTAACGAAACTCTGAACTTGAAACTCTAACCCCATGATCGAACGCTACACATTGCCCGAGATGGGCGCACTCTGGACCGACGAAAGCAAGTTCCAGAAGTGGCTCGAAGTTGAAATAGCCGTCTGCGAAGTGCACGCCGAGATGGGCACTATTCCGCGCGACGCGCTTGAAGAAATCAAAGCGGGCGCAAAATTTTCTGTCAGTCGCATACGCGAGATCGAGGAGACTACTAATCACGACGTCATAGCGTTCACCACCAACCTCGCCGAGAACATCGGCGACGCCGCCCGTTTTGTTCATTACGGCCTGACCTCGTCCGATGTAGTCGACACGGCTAACGCCCTGCTGCTGCGCGAAGCTTGCGACATCCTGTTGAAAAAGATCGATGCTTTGCTCGAGACGCTGAAAGCTCGCGCGTTCGAGTTTAAGCACACCCCGCAAATCGGCCGCACCCACGGCATCCATGCCGAGCCCACTTCATTCGGTCTAACGTTTGCGCTCTGGTACGACGAGATGCGCCGCAATCGCGAACGCCTGCAACGCGCGCGCGAAACTGTCGCGGTGGGAAAGATCAGCGGGGCAGTCGGCACGTTTGCGTTGCTGGATCCGGAAGTTGAAGAAAAAGTTTGTCAACGGCTGGGCTTGAAGGCGGCGCCGGTCTCGACCCAGATCATCCAGCGAGACTGCTATGCCGAATACCTTTGCACGCTCGCAATTGTTGCTTCGTCACTCGATAAGTTTGCCTTGAACATACGCCATTGGCAGCGGACTGAAGTCGGCGAAGCTCAGGAACGGTTTACGGTTGGACAAAAAGGCTCGAGCGCCATGCCGCATAAACGCAATCCGATCATCTCGGAGCGCATTTGCGGGATCGCTCGTGTCATTCGCGGGCACAGCCTGGTAGGACTCGAGAACGTTGCGCTCTGGCATGAGCGCGACATTTCACATTCTTCGGCAGAGCGCGTGGTGCTGCCGGACGCAAGCATCGCGCTCGATTACATACTGCACAAGGCCACGGGCCTGATCGCCGGTCTCGTTGTTCATCCGCAGCGAATGCTGAAGAACCTCGAGCTCAGCAAGGGACTGGTCTTTAGCGGACAACTGCTGCTCGCGCTAACCCAAAAAGGTGTAGCGCGCGAAAGCGCGTACGAGTGGGTGCAGCGGAATGCAATGAAGGTTTGGGACGGGGACGAAAACTTTCCGCGGCTACTGAAAGCGGACCCCGACATCGCCGAACACCTTTCACCGGAGGAAATTGATGCCGCGTTTACGTTTGAGTATTACCTGCGGAATGTTGATCAGATATTTGCCCGAGTGTTCGATGCGGAGTAGTTCAGTCTGAAGCTTGACTTAAGCCGAACGACGCGCGTCGTTTTTATTTTCCATTCGTCATTTCAAATTTGTCATTTGCTATTGGTAAATTAAGTCTCAGGTGCAATACAGGCCGTCCCGCTTTGTCCCGATTGGGGACGAAATATTTGCAGTCCGACGCTGAACTTGAATCCACCGATGGCAAATGACAAATTTGAAATGACTAATGGAAAATGTTTCTTCCCAAGAAAACTATTTATTCACGATCTTTTCAGCCATGTTCCCTATGATCGGCAGTTTGAACAATTGGCCTTGATAAGCCTTGACGGCAGCGAATATCAGTCCGACAAGGAACACCAGCGCGATTAGCCAAAAGATTAGCCAGACGACCCAGACCAGCAAGTTCACGATCATGCCGAGCGCGCCGCCGACGATCGCGCCGCCAATGCCGAAAGCAAACGTCATGACGATGGCAACGACTACCAGCAGGCCCATGACCACGGTATTTGTAATGCCGAAAAGGATCGACTGCATCGCATGAAAACGAACGAACCGATTTTCCTTTTCGATAAAGAAAAAGATCAGTCCCACGATCCAAATGTACGAGAGCGCTGCCGCCGCTTTCGGATCAAGACCGCTGCTGCTTGAACCGGCGGGCGCGGGACTGCCGCCGGGGGTTGCCACTGGTGGAGGGTTCTGCATTCGTAATTCTCCTGATACTGGATTTGAAACTTCAAAACGAAACTTAGGAAGCGGGGCGAGATACTATGTCATCCGCTACACAGGAAGCAATGTTCTGTCCTACTATTAGCAGCATCGGGAGTCGCCCAACCTAATATGAAAGCAAAAGTTTTCGTCAGCTTGAAACCAGGAGTGCTCGATCCGCAGGGCAAAGCAATTCATCATTCCGTCGAACTCCTCGGATTTACCGGAATCGCCGACGTGCGCCAGGGGAAATATTTTGAGATTGCGCTCCAGGATTCGGCCGATCGCGAGCTAGCCCGCGAATCAGTGGCCCGGCTGGCCCGCGAAGTTCTGTCTAATCCGATTATCGAAGACTATCGCGTGGAGATTGAAGGGTGAAATTCGGAATAGTCGTTTTCCCCGGTTCGAATTGTGACCACGACGCCTACCACGTGATCTCAAAACACGTGGGACAGCCGGTCGACTTTATCTGGCATCGCGACACCGACCTCAAATCCTACGACGCGCTGATCATTCCGGGCGGGTTTTCCTATGGCGATTATTTGCGCGCCGGAGCGCTGGCTCGCTTCTCACCGGTGATGGAGTCGGTCAAGAAGTTCGCCGCCTCGGGCCGCTTCGTACTGGGAATCTGCAATGGCTTTCAAATTCTTTGCGAGGCGGGATTATTGCCGGGCGCCCTGATTCGAAATCGCGACCTCCATTTCATTTGCGAGCACGTTTTCGTGCGGATTGAAACTTCCGATACGCCTTTCACTAACGAAATGACTGCCGGTGCGGCTTTACGAATTCCCATCGCACACGCTGAGGGTAATTACGTTTCTGACGACGAGACACTGTCGGAGCTGCAACGCGAGGACCGAATCGTTTTTCGTTATTGCGATCAAAACGGCAAGGTTACCGAAACGGCAAATCCTAACGGCTCGCGAGACAACATTGCCGGCATCTGTAATCGCTCGCGTAACGTACTTGGGCTGATGCCCCATCCGGAACGCGCGTGCGAAGATCTGCTCGGTTCCAGCGACGGACGTGATATCTTTCGTTCGCTCGCGGCAACGCTGGCAGCAGTGGCCTAACGCTCTTCGTTTTCCAATACAGCCTCGGAGAATTCGAGATGAAAAAAAATTCCGCCTGGCTAGTAGCCGGCCTTCTGGTATTCGTTGTGCTTGCGTGTAAGTATTCGGCCGGCACGAATTCCAACTCCGGTTCCGATTCCGGACCGATTACCAAAATCACAATGGCGAAAGATAACGGTAGTGGCGCTCCCGGCGACGAGACTAATACCTTTACCCCCGG
>Ga0070682_100000077_pt1 | contig 89055 bp, 83 predicted proteins | sample KBSC63LmetaG_FD_64668 | JGI IMG/M metagenome (GOLD analysis project Ga0070682, IMG submission 64668) | Corn rhizosphere microbial communities from Kellogg Biological Station, Michigan, USA - KBS C6-3L metaG | ecosystem: Host-associated > Plants > Roots > Rhizosphere | place: USA: Michigan...
GGCAAGGGCGAGATCACTCAGGAGGGAACGCTCGTCTTCAAGGGCGCAAAGGGCCAGGTCCCGCTCAGAGACATCACCGTCAAGGCCAAGCACTCTCCCCTGATCGCCAAGGTCGGCGGATCACAGCTGAAGATCGCAAGCGCGGCAAAGCTCTCCTCAACTAGAAGCGGCTTCGGCGCCAAGCTCACAGCAAAGCCCCTGAAGCTGACCGCCAAGGTCGCCACCCGGCTCAACAAGAAGCTGCGACCCCAAGAGCCCTTCCAGGCCGGACAGACCCTGGGGACCCTGCAAAGCACCCCGCAGCCGAAAGTGGCAACGGTGCTCGAGTCAGGGCGCGCCACCCTGGTCTTCGACGCCGCCTTCCTGGCCAAGCTCGAATCGCGCTTCGTCTCGCTCAACCCGATCTTCCCCGCCGAACACGTCGGCCCCACCTACACCTTCCCGATCACAGCCGGTGGCCAAGTTGCTCCAACGGGAACAGAAGGCACGCTGAGGAGCGGGGGAGCGGTCGAACTGCTGCAGCTGGGCGGCGGCCAGGTCTTTTGGGCGGAGCTCTGGCTTGACCTGGGAGCGAAGTCAGACACCGCCGAGGTAGACGTCGAGCCCACCCCCGCCTTCCCCGGCAAGATCGGCCGGGTGGGGGTCTTCGGCCTTGCCGGTGGCAGCATCGCCTCAGACCCCAAGGCGCGCTCGGTATCACTCACGAACGGCAGCCTGGTCCTCGACGCCGGCGCCGCCAAGGTGCTCAACGACGCCTTCAACGAAGGCAAAGAGCTCTTTCGGGCGGGGGACGTGGCGGGGTCGTTGGGGTTCGTGGCGTTGGTGCAGTAGGGGTGTGTCGCTACTAGCGGACCGACAGCGCCAGCTCTTCGCTGGCGACCTCGTGCCCCTCATAGGGCAGCACCGCGAAATACATCAGCGAGGGGAGCAGAGACTGGACGTCGTCGGCTTCGCCGCGGTTGAGCCGCGCGTAGAGGAGGGCCTCGATGCCGCCGATGATGCCGGCGGCGGCGATCGCGGAAGGGGGGTCGGCACTCTTGGCAGCCCGCACCTGCGTGTCGAGGCAGGAGGCGAAGTGGTCGAGCAGCTCGTCGCGGCGCTCGAGGGCGGGGGGGCAGGCGGCGCGGGCGTCGACTATCAGCGTCATCGCCGCGTCGGGATCCTCGGCGACGAAGCGGAGTAGCTCCTCGAGGCTGAGGCGGAAGCGCCGGCGCCAGTCTTCGCCGTCCTCGGCAGCGGCGTGTAGTCGCTCACGTAGGCGAGTCGCAGCGTTGTCGAAAGCGGCGAGGAAGCAGGCTTCCTTGTTCTCGAAGTGCTCGTAGAAGGTGGGGCGGGAGACGCCGGCGCGGTCGAGCACGTCCTGGACGCTCACCTCGCGATAGCCGAGCTCCGCCGTGGCCCGCAGCATCGCCGCCAGCAGGCGCTCGCGCTGAACGGCGCTGACCAGATCGGATGGAAGGGAGCGGATGCCGGATGGGAACTGCCCTTCGCCGCCCGAAAGCAGCTCCGCGGCCGCCTGCACCTCGGCCTCAGGCCAGCTGTCGCCGAGCGCGGCGGCTAGCATCTCGTGGCTGAGTTCTACCCTGTCTGGTGGCATTGAGAAACTTAAACGTTTCTGTTAGAAACACACTGAGTTCGCCCACGGTACCATCTGAGTCGCTATCGTGCAAGGAACTTGCGTGTTCCCGAGGTATTCTTGCCCGATGCCGCGGCGTCCAAAGGCGAGCTCCGGAGCCAAATCCGGTTCCGTCCCCGTTCGTCCCACCCTGCCACGGGAGTTCGTCGCCTCACATAAGCGCCGCCGGATCATGGACGCGATCGCCGAGCTGACCGCCGAGCAGGGCTATGAGGCGACCAAAATCGGCGACATCGTGCGACGGGCCGGCGTCGCTCGCAAGACTCTCTACGACAACTTCGAGGGCAAGGAGGAAGTCTTTCTCGCCGCCTTCGACGCCGCAATCGACGAGGCGGTGCAGCGGATCGAAACTGACTGCGCCGCGGCCGAGGGCGGCTGGGAAAAGCAAGTGGAGGCCGGTCTCGCCGCCTTTCTGGGCTATATCGCCGAGAACCCCGCCCTGGCCCGGATGTGCATGATCGAGGCGCTCTCCGCCACGCCCGCCGCCACCGAGCGCTACGAGGCCGCGATGCAGCGCTTCGTCGAGCTGACCAAGCGCACCGTTCCCCAGGAAGACGGGCTGCCAGAGACGATCGAAGAAACTCTGGTAGGTGGCGTCGCCTGGATCATCTACCAGCAGATCCGCCGCCAGCAAGCAGAGAAGGCCGTGGATCTCTTGCCTGAGCTCTCCGAATTCATGCTCGCGCCCTATCAGGGTTCGGCCGAGGCGAAGAAGCGAGCAAACGCCTAGATCCTCGCGCTGGCAGACTCCAACGCCGTGGAACGTCTTCCCCGCGGCCGTCACGGCCTGCCCCGCGAGTTCGTCGCGCAGAACCAGCGTGAGCGATTGCTTGCGGCGCTCGCCGAGTGCCTGGAGGAAAAAGGCTACGAACGGACCACGGTTTCCTCGATCGGCAAACGCGCCGGTGTCTCGAAGAGCGACTTCTACAAACAGTTTGAGAGCAAGGACGCCTGCTTCATCGCCGCTTACGACGATGCGGTCGAGCGGATACGGGCTGTGGTCCTCGCTGCCTGTGCCGAGCGCGAGGATTGGGCCACCGGGGTGCTCGCCGCGCTCACCGACCTGCTCAACCTGCTCGCCGCTGAGCCGGCGCAGACGCAGCTAGTGCTGGTCGAGGGGCTGCGCGCCGGCCGCGGCGTCTATGACCGCTACCAGGTCGCCTTGCAGAGCTTCGTTCCTTACCTGCGCGACGGAGCACCGTCGCCGCCGGGCAGCACCTCGCCACCACCGGCGACCGACGAGGCCGTGGTCGGTGGCATCGCCTCGCTGCTCGCGCGCCGCGTCCTCGCCGGCGAAACCAAGACGATGCCCGGGTTACTGTCGGAGATTGCGGAGTTTGCGCTGACTCCCTACGTCGGGACTGCCGAGGCGCGCCGCATAATCTCGGGTCGATGAGCGAGGCGGCGGCAGCGGCGGCGAGTACGCCCGGCGGGAGTGACGCCGGGACGCCCAACGGCGTCCTGCCTTCGCAGGCCCTGAGCGAGGCGATCGCCGCCGACTGGGTCAGCTCCGGCGATTACCGGATCCGGCCCGAGGCGATCCAGCCGGCCAGCATCGACCTGCGCCTTGGCGACCACGCCTGGGCGCTGCGCTGCTCCTTCCTTCCCGACGTCGACTCGACCGTCGAGGAGAAGATCGAGGGCCTTGCCTTCCAGCGCATCGACCTGCGCGACGGTGCCGTGCTCGAGCGCGACCGTCCCTATCTGGTGCCGCTGATCGAGGAGCTGGCGCTGCCCGAGGACGTTCGCGCCAAGGCCAACCCGAAGAGCTCGACCGGGCGCCTCGACGTCTTCACCCGCGTGCTCACCGATCGCCACCATCGCTTCGACGAGATCCGCGCCGGCTACCGCGGCAAGCTCTACCTCGAGGTCGTGCCGCGCTCCTTCGCGATCCAGGTCAAGACCGGGCTCTCGCTCAACCAACTGCGCCTCGCCCGCGGCGACGTGCGCCTGGCCGATGCGGAGATCCGCGCCCTGCAGGACGAGTTCCCGCTGCTCTACCTCGACTCGCACGCCCTGCGCGAGTCGGAGTTGGCGCTCGCCGACGGACTCTTCCTCAGCGTCGACCTCTCCGGACCGAACGACCGCATCGTCGGCTACCGGGCGAAGAAGAACAGCCTGCCGATCGACCTCTCGCGGATCCGCGCTTACCGCTGGACCGACTACTGGGACCCGGTCTTCCCCGAGGCCGGCTCCAAGATCGTGCTCGAGCCGGAGATCTTCTACCTGCTGCTCTCCGCCGAGGGCGTCTGCATTCCGCCCCAGATCGCCGCCGAGATGATGGCCTACGACCCGACCGCGGGCGAGCTGCGCACCCACTACGCCGGCTTCTTCGACCCCGGCTTCGGCTACGACCCCGCCGGCGACCGCCACGGCAGCCGCGCCGCGCTCGAGGTCCGCGCCCGCGACGTCTCCTTCATGGTCGAGCACCGCCAGCCGGTCTGCAAGCTGGCGCTGGAGCGGACGAGCGCGCCGGCGGAGCGGCTCTACGGGCAGGAGCTGGGGTCGAACTACCAGGGGCAGGTGACGATGCTGTCCAAGCATTTTGAGGAGCAGATCGCGGGGGGAGGGGAAGGGTCCTAGCCCCTCCCAAAACGCGCGGCGGGAGCCGCGCTTGAGTGTTTTGGGAGGGGCTAGGACCCTTCCAACCCCTCAGCCGTCTTGTTGCTGAACTGCGTGTCTAGGATTGAGCTGTGGCTGAGCGGACTTGGCAGGTCTATCTCTCGGGGGAGATTCACTCCGATTGGCGGGAGCGGATCGAGGCGGGGGTGGGGGAGGCTGGGTTGCCGGTTGAGTTCTCGGCGCCGGTCACTGACCACGCCGCCTCCGATGACGCCGGGACCGGCACCCTGGGCGAGGAGGGCACGCCGTTTTGGCGCGATCACATGGGTGCCGGCGTCAACGCGATTCGCACTCAGACGCTGATCCGGGATGCCGATGTCGTGGTAGTCCGCTTTGGAGACAAGTACCGGCAGTGGAACGCGGCTTTTGATGCCGGCTTCGCTGCGGCGCTCGGCAAGCCGATCATCACCCTGCATGAGGGCGAGCTCGACCACGCGCTGAAGGAGGTCGACCGCGCCGCTCAGGCGACGGCGCGCACGGCGGAGCAGGTCGTCGACGTCCTCCGCTACGTGATCGCCGGCAAGCTGCCTTAACGCCATCTCCGCCCGCCCTCACGCCTGGGCGGGCTAGGGTGGGCGCACTTTGAGTGCCGACGCCAACCGCGCGACGATCGAGCGCCTCTACGAGGCATTCGGCCGCTGCGACGGCGCCGCGATGACCGCCTGCTACACCCCCGACGCGCACTTTCGCGACCCGGCCTTCGGCGACCTCGAGGGCAACGAGGTCGGCGCGATGTGGCGGATGCTGACCGGTCGGGCGACGGACCTGAAGATCCAGCTGCACGAGCACGAGGCCGGCGAGGACTCCGGCTCGGCCCACTGGATTGCCCGCTACACCTTCTCCACCGGTCGCCCCGTCGTCAACGACATCCAGGCCAAGTTCCGCTTCTCCGACGGTCTGATCGCCGACCACGTCGATGACTTCGACTTCCGCAACTGGGCCAAGCAGGCTTTGGGCCCGATGGGGAACCTGGTGGCCGTGCTGCCGCCCCTGCGCAAGAAGGCCCACGCTCAAGCTCGCGGCCAGCTCGACGAGTTCATCGCGACGGAGAAGGACGAGGGGCCCGCCTAGTCTCGGTTCCGCCGCAGTCTATGCGAACGTATGTTCGTATGCGATGGGATGAACAGCGAGTGGAGAATGACCTGCGCCTTCCCGGCGTGGGGGATGGCACGACGGTGCGGACCTTCGACGCGCCGGAGGCGATGGGGGTCAACTTCCACGAGGTTCGCGCCCGCTCGGCGCTCAACCGCGTGCCCGGCGGCCGCTACGGCTTCAACTGGACGATCAACCCCTATCGGGGATGCACACATGCCTGCGTTTTCTGCTTTGCAAGGCGCACCCATACCTACCTCGACCTGAACGCCGGCCGTGATTTCGAGCGCGAGATCGTGGTCAAGGTGAACGTGCCGGAGCTGCTTCGCGGTGAGCTCGGGCGCGACAGTTGGAAGCGGGACCTGGTGGCGCTGGGGACTAACACCGACCCCTACCAGTGGGTCGAGAGTCGCTACCGGATGATGCCGCCGATCCTGGACGCACTCGAGCGGGCGCAGACGCCGGTCTCGGTGCTGACCAAGTCGCCGCTGGTGATGCGCGACGTCGAGATCTTCGCGCGGATGGCGAAGAAGCTGCCGGTCTCGGTCAACCTCTCGGTGCCGACCCTCGACGAGGACGCCTGGCGCGCCACCGAGCCGCACACACCGAGCCCCTTGGCCCGTCTCGACGCCGTCGCCGAGCTGCGTCGCCGCGGCGTCGATTCGGGCGTCCTGATCGCCCCCCTGATGCCCGGCATCAACGACAGCCCCGAGCAGGTCCAGCCGATCGTCGACCGGGCAAGAGAAGCCGGGGCGACCTTTCTGGGCGGCGTCGCCCTCCACCTCCGCGACGAGGTCAAGGACGTCTTCTTCGCCTGGCTGGAGGCCAAACGTCCCGACCTGCTGCCCCGTTACGAAGCCCTCTACCGCGGCCGCTCCTACATGCAGCCCTCGGATCGCCAGAAGCTCACCCGCAGGGTTAGTGGCTGGGGCCGCACGCGAAGCAGCAGAAGCGGCGGCTCGAGGGAGGGACGGCGGTCCTCTCGACCGGCGGATACTCAAAATCGCCGCCCCTCCGGCGGCGATTTGTCAGACGAGAGGACCGCCGTCCCGCCTCCCCCCGACACGCTCTTCTAGAAGCTCATCCCTCGTCCAGATCCGAGAACAGGCACTCCTCCGGCGCCTTGTCGTCGCGGAAGCGGTGGAATCGGCCGCCGTGCCGGATTCTTCCTGCCGCGGCGTGGTCATAGCCGATCTCGATCACCAGCTCGGGGCGCAGGGCGACCCACTCGAGGTCGCGGCCGCCGGTCCAGCGGCTCGGCTCGGCGGTGCCGGCCTCTCCCGTCTCCAGTGGTTCCAGCAGCGTGCGCAGGCTTCTTTTGGTCTCCTGGCTGAAGCCGGAGATGTGGCCGACCGAGCGCAGCTCTCCCTCGTCATATAGACCGAGGATCAGCGAACCGACCGTGCCCTCCTCTTTACCCGGCCGCCAGCCCATTACCACGCAGTCGATCGTGCGCTCGCGCTTTATCTTCGCCATCCCTTTGCGCTTGCCGGGGATGTAGAGAGCGTCGAGCTGCTTGGCCATCGTCCCCTCGGTGCGGCGCAGCCACTCCTCCGCCTGCTCGGTGTCGCGGGTGAGCACGCTGGTCTCGACCGAGGTGGCATCGAGTAGTCGCTCCAAGCGTTCGCGGCGCTCCGCGAACGGTGTTTCCAGCAGCGCCTCGTCGCCCTCGGCGAGCAGGTCGAAGGCAACCAGGCCGGCGGGGATCTCTTTGGAGAGCAGCGTGATCCGCGACTCGGCCGGATGGATGCGGCTCTGCAGGGCGTCGAATTCGATCTGACCGTCGCCATCGCGGATCACCAGCTCGCCGTCGATCACGTAGCGGCCCGGCGGAAAACTGAGCTCGGGGAAGTAGCGCGAGAGCGTTTTGCCGCCGCGCGACTGGATGTAGGACTCGCTGCCGTCGACGAAGACGATCGCGCGGAAGCCATCGAGCTTCTGCTCGTAGGCCCACTCCTCGCCAAGGGGCAGCTCTTTGCGGGTCAGCGCCAGCTGCGGTTTGATCGGTGGGGAGAGTGGGAGGTTCACCTGCCCACAGTTTGCCGGGCTTGGCGCTACGTGGTTCTCAGCGCCTGCTGCCGCACCCGCGCCTCGCGTGGGTCGGGAATCGGCACCGCTGCCAGCAGTTGCTTTGTGTAGGCGTCGATGGGCCGTTCGCAGACCTGATCCGCCGCGCCCTCCTCGACGATCTTGCCCCTGTGCATCACCGCGATCCGGTCGGAGACGTGGCGAACGACGCCGATGTCATGGGCGACGAAGACGTAGGTGAGGCCGAACTCGGCCTGGAGCTCGGAGAGCAGCTCGAGGATCTGAGCCCGGATCGAGACGTCGAGGGCGGAGACCGGCTCATCGGCGATGATCAACTTCGGTCGCAGCGCCAGCGCCCGGGCGATCCCGATCCGCTGTCGCTGGCCGCCGGAGAACTCGTGCGGGAAGCGGTCGTAGTGCTCTGCCGAGAGCCCGACCCGGTCGAGCAGGCCCTGCACCTCGCGGCGCAGCTCGACACCCTTTTTCTCTCCCTGCAAGTGCAGTGGCTCGCCGACGATCTGGCCGACCCGCTTGCGCGGGTTGAGCGAGGCGTAGGGATCCTGGAAGACCATCTGCATCTCGCGGCGCAGCGGCCGCATCTCGCGACGCGAAAGTCCGGCGAGCTCACGGCCCTCGAAGCGCACCGAGCCCGAGGTCGGCGCGAGCAGCTGCAGGATCGTGCGCGAGAGCGTCGACTTGCCGCTGCCCGACTCGCCGACCAGGCCGAGCGTTTCACCCTGGCGCACGCTGAAGCTGACGCCGTCCACCGCTCGCACTTGGTCGACCTCGCGATCGATCAGCAGCCCGCGCCTGACCGGGAAGTGCTTGACCAGGTCGGTGACCTCCAGCAGCGCCTCACTCTCGCGCCGCGCCCGCAGGGGCGGCGCCGAATCGATCCGCACCACCGCGTCGAGCAGCTTGCGCGTGTAGGGGTCGGTGGGCGCGTAGAAGATCTGGTCGAGGCCCCCGCGCTCGACGATCACGCCTTCGTGCATGACCAGGACCCGGTCGGCGACCTCGGCGACGACGCCGAGGTCGTGGGTGATCAGGATCGTCGCCAGGCCGCGCTCGCGGTTGAGCCGCTCGAGCAGGGCGAGGATCTGGGCCTGCACGGTGACGTCGAGCGCCGTCGTCGGCTCGTCGGCGATCAGCACTTCGGGATCGAGCGCCAACGCCATCGCGATCATCGCCCGCTGCCGCATCCCGCCCGAGAACTGGTGCGGGTAGTCGTCGACGCGCTGGGCCGCGTTCGGGATGCCGACCGAGTCGAGCAGCTCGACCGCACGCTCGCGTGCCTGCCGCTCGCCCGTCTTGCCGCCGTGCGCTCGGATTGCCTCGGCGATCTGCCAACCGATCTTGTAGACGGGGTTGAAGGAGGTCATCGGGTCCTGGAAGACCATGCCGACCCGCGCCCCTCGCACCGCCTGCAGCTCGCCCTCGCTCGCCCCCAGCAGCTCCTGCTCGCCGAGCCGGATCGAGCCGGCGATCTCGGCGTTGGGCGAGCGGGTGAGGCCGAGGACGGTCTGCGCGGTGACGCTCTTGCCCGAGCCCGACTCACCGACGATCGCCAGCACCTCGCCCGGCTGGAGGTCGAAGGAGACGCCGTCGACCGCCCGCACGCGCCCGCTCTGCGTCGCGAACGAGACCCGCAGATCCTCGACCGTAAGCAGTGCCTCGCTCATCGTGCCTCCTCGCCGAGCCGGATGCGAGGGTCGAGCCAGGCGTAGGCGATGTCGACAAGCGCATTGAAGAGGACGACGAAGAAGGCGCCGAAGAGGACGACTGCCATGATCGGCGGCAGGTCCGTGTTGATCAGTGATTCGTAGGCGTACTGACCGATTCCGTTGAGGCTGAAGATTGCTTCGACCGCGATTGCGCCACCGAGCAGGGCGCCGAAGTCGAGCCCGAAAAGGGTGACGATCGGGATCAGCGAGTTGCGCAGCACGTGCCTCGTCATCACCCGCCGCTCGCTGAGCCCCTTGGCGCGGGCGGTGCGCACGTAGTCTTCGTTCATCGCGTCGAGCATGTTCGAGCGCAGCACCCGGCTGTAGATGCCGACGTAGACGATGGCCAGCGTCACCCACGGCAGGACCAGGTGGTAGGCCCAGTCGAGGGGGTCTTCGACAAACTCGACGTATCCCCCAGAGGGAAAGACTTCGGTCTGGAAGGTGAGGTAGTTGAGCAGGATCGCGGCCAGCCAGAAGACTGGGATCGAGATGCCGGTGACGGCGACGATCGTCAGTACCCGGTCGAGCAGGCCGCCCGCTCGCACGGCCGAGAGATAACCGAAGAGGATGCCGAAGAACATCCAGATCACGGCGGCGCCGATGCAGAGCGAGAAGGTCGCGGGAATGCCTTCGACGATCCGTTCGTCGACGTTTTCCCGACCTTCGTAGGAGATCACGTCGCCACTGAAGATCTTCCCCATCATTGTCGCGTACTGCTGCGGCAGCGACTCGTCGAAGCCCCATTCCTCGGTGATGTTGGCGACCAGGGTGGGCGTCGCGTTTTTCCCAGCCATTCGCAGGGCGGGATCGGAGTTGGGGATGACGTTGAAGATGAGGAAGGTGAGAATCGAGACCGCGAAGAGCACCGCGATCGTCTCCAGCAAGCGGCGGACGACGAAGCGTCCCATCAGACCGCCGTCCCCTCGGGCTCGGCCGAGCCGGCGTGCATCTCGAGTCGCAGCTTCGAGTGGGGGTCGAGCGCGTCGCGCAGCCCGTCGCCGAATACGTTGATCGAGAGCACCGTGAGCAGCAGCATCGTGCCCGGCAGCACGGTCAGCAGCGGCGCGCTGGTGATCAGCTCGAAGCCACTGCCGATCATCGTCCCCCAGGAGGTGTTCGGCGCCTGTATTCCAACGCCGAGGAAGGAGAGCATCGACTCGAGCAGCATCGCGTTAGCGACGCCGAGGGTGAAGAAGACGATGATCGTCGAGGCGAGGTTGGGCAGCAGCTCGCCGAACATCACCCGCAGCGGGCCGGCACCCTGCGCCTCGGCCGCTTCGACGAACTCCTTCTCGCGCAGAGCAAGCACTTCTCCGCGGATCGGTCGCGCCATGTACGGGACGTAGACGCCGCCGATGATCAGGATCGGAATCCAGATCGAGCTGCCCGAGAGCTTCAGCGGGCCGATCTGCAGGCCGCCGACAGCAAGTGCCAACCCCAGCGCAATCGCTAGCAGGATGACCGGGAAGGCCCAGATCACGTCCAGCGCGCGGGCGATCACGGTGTCGGTCCAGCCCCGGTAGTAGCCGGCGAGCAGGCCGAGCAGGGTCGCCACCAGGGTGGTGATCAGGGCGGCCGAGAAACCGACCAGGAGCGACGTCCGTCCCCCGTACATCAGCCGCACCATCTCGTCGCGGCCGAGGCGGCCGTCGGCGCCGACGAAGAAGCGGCCGCCAGCTTCGAACCACTGCGGCCCGATCGGCTTGCCGCTCGGGCTGACGACTTCGCGCTTTCCGCCATCGACGTCGAGCCTCTGCAGGGTGTGGGTCGCGTTGGGCCCGGTGTGGGCGACGTGGTTGGCCCAGATCGGCGCCGCCAGGGAGAAGAGGACGATCAGAACGAAGAGACCGCCAAAGGCGAGTGCCACCCGGTTGCGCCGCAGGCGCCGGAGGGCGAGCCGCCAGGGCCCGCCCGCCGCCTCGCGGGCGGCCTCCTCGACGTTGGGCTGGGAGGCCACCCGCATATTGTGAGGCTGCGGCCGGGCGCTACTTCAGCGCGAAGCTGGCCAGCGAGTGGCCGTAGGCCGGGTTGAAGACGACGCTGTCGAGGTCGATCTGGTCGTCGACGAAGGTCGAGACCGTGTTCGTCCCGTACGGGGCGGTCGGCGCCAGCTCCATGAAGGAGCGGTCGAGTTCCGCGTATTCGGATTCCTGCTCGGGGCCGAGCGGTTCTTCGGAGAGCTTGGCGATCTTCTCGTTCAGCTCGGGCACGTCGATGCGAGAAAAGTTGGTGTTGCCGCTCGGTGCGATCGATTCGCCGCTCAGCAGCGGCTGGAAGAAGGCATTCGGGTTTGGGTAGTCGGCGAAGTAGGCGAGCCAGCCGGTGTCGAGGTCTGGCGTCGTTTCGTTGCCGATGATCGTGTAGTAGTTGTCGGCGTTGATCGTCTTCAGCTTGGCGTTGAAGCCGAGCTTGTCGAGCACGTCCTGGTAATAGGCACCCGCTTCGTTGTTGGGGCTTTCGTTGTCGGTCCAGACGGTGATCTCGCGGTCGGAGGGGTTGGCTTCGGCGAGCAGCTGCTTTGCCTTGGCCATGCTTTGCGGGTAGAGGTCGAGCGCTTCGAAGCCCGGCATCCCCTCGGGAAGGATCTGGTGGGCCGCCGCCAGCGAGCCGGCGTAGATCCTTTCCAGCGCGTCCGTGTCCACCGCGTAGTTGACCGCCTGGCGGACCTTGGGGTCGTCGAACGGCGCCTTTTCGGTGTTCATCCAGAACATGTAGATGTTTAGCGCGTGCTCGACCCGAAACTGGGTCCCTTCGTATTTGTTGACGATCGCTTCGCGCTGGTCGGAGGGCACTGGTGGCTGCATCCACATCGTCTTGTTGCGTTCGATGTCGTTGACCTGGGTCGCGTCATTGCGCACGACGCTGATCTCGACCTTGTCGAAGTTGCCGGCGGGCACCTCGCTGATCTGCGGGCCGTTGTCCTTTGCCCAGTGGGGGTTGCGTTCGTAGGACCAGCCACGCCCTTTCTCGACCTTCGAGATCGCGTAGGGACCGGTGGCGGGCGGCGGATCGGCGGTCAGGTTCTGTGCTGGCGTGTCGGCCGGCAGCAGTGCGGTGAAGATCATCGCGAGCTCATTGGTGAACGACCCACGCGGAGCGGTCAGCTCGATCTCGATCTTGCCGCTCCCGTCATCCGTCCTGATGCCGGGGATGCCGCCCTTTTTCGTCTGAGCGAACTTTTCAGCGCCGACGATGCCTTCGTAGTAATAGGAGCCCGGCGAGCTGATCTTGAAGAGGCGTTCGATGGTGCTGGCGAAGTCGGAAGCCTTGACCGGAGTGCCGTCGGAGTACTTGAGGCCCTTGCGCAGGGTCAGCGTGTAGGTCTTGCCGCCGTTGCTGATCTTGGGCAGGCTCTCGGCGAGCGCGGGGACGACCTCGTTGCCTTCGTCACCGTTGACCCGCTTGTAGGTGAGCAGCGGCAGGTAGGTGTCGTACATCGCCGTCCAGCCTTCCTGCGTGTAGGAGAGCTGAGGATCCAGGAAGTCGGGAAACGAGGCGTAGCTGCCGGTCAGCGTGCCGCCTTCCTTCCCACCGTCTGAGCTGCCGCAGGCGGCCAGGCCGAGGGCGGAACCCGCAGTAAGGACGAGCACGAGCAGTACGAGACCAATCTTTCTCAACTGATGACCTCCGAATCGGACCGGACAGGGGTACTTCGTCCTCCCACTGGAATCAACTCCACCATAATCTCTTCTTCGGCGTCAAGGTCCTCTGGACCTGTATTTCCCCTGCTTTCAGGCCATTTCGTTCCCATTAGGGGCGCGGCGACGGCGACGATCGCCAGCACGCCGACGCCGGCGACGAGGAAGGTCGCCCGGGGGTCAATCGCGCTGGCGATCAGGCCGCCGAGCAGATAGCCGACTCCCGGCATTGCCGCCCCGATCGACTCGAGCACGCTCATCACCCGCGCCTGCATGCCGGCCACGGTCAGCTCCTGCACGGCGCTGATCGCGCTCACCCACTGCACGCCGTTACCGGCGCCGCCGACGATCGAGGCGGCGCAGGCGAGGGCCAGGGTCGGCGCCGCGGCGAGGCCGAGATAGCCCGCCCCGACGGCCAGGGTGCTGAAGAAGAGCAGGACCGGGAGCGGCGCCCGCCGCACCGCGGCGAAGACGACGCTGCCGAGGACCATGCCCACGCCCCAGCTGGCGAGGAGCAGGCCGTAGCCGGAATCGCCGGCACCGAGGGTCTCCTTCGAGTAGATCACCTCGATCGGAATCACCGCGGCGAAGAAGATGAAGGCGGCGCCCTGGGCGACCAGCAGGCGCCGCAGGGTGGCGCGCTCCCTTATGTAAGCGATCCCAGCGCGGACGCGGTCGCGAACCAGGCCGGGATCGGGCTCGGCCTGGGGCAGCGCCCCGGCGGTGAGCAGGATCCAGGCGATCGCGTAGAAGGAGGCGGCGTCGAGCAGCAGGGCCGATTGCACACCGAAGCCGGCGACGATCAAACCGGCGATGCCGGGGCCGAGGGCGGCGCTGCCTGTGAAGGCGACGTTGAGCACGGCGTTGCCGGCGCGCAGTTCCCCGTGCGGCTCGAGTAAGGCGGCGACGACGGCGCGGGTCAGGGCGCGGCCGGTCAGGGCGAGGGCGCCGTCGACGGTGGCCAGCGCGATCACGCCGATGAGCAGGAAGTCGTTGCCGGCGAAGAGCGCCAGGGCGCCGAAGGCAGCCGCCTCGCCGCAATAGATCACCGGCAGGGCGAAACGCGGCGGCGGCTGCTCCACCTTGGCGACCAGGATCGGCGCGATCAGGGCGGGCAGAAAACGGGTGCCGAGAAAGAGCGCGGCGGTCGCCAGGGCGCTACCTGTGCGGTCGTAGACGAGGACCGAGAGGGCGACGATCCCCATCCAGTCACCCAGCTCGTTGACCGCGTAACTGGCGGCCAGGCGCCGAAATTGAGGCTTTCTGAGGGGATCGGTTAGTCGCGCTTTACGCATGGCTGGCCGCACGAACTACTGCATTTATGCACAAGTTTTGCTGCAGATGCACAAGTTTCCGCCGACTTGTGCTACAAAGTTGCCAGGCAATTGACGAGTTTCAGATCGCACTGCGCAATCTGAGGGTTTCAACGATCGAAGGGAAAAGGCACATGGGCTTTCATCACTAGATCTTTTAAAGCGAGCGGGCAATGCCCCGTTCGCACCAGTTTTTCCAGTTTTTGAAGGGCGTCCTGCGGGACGCCCTTCGCTTTTTCGGGGTCGAACGAGTTTGGCCTTTGCCTCGATCTGGGCAAATTCCGCGTTTTGGGCAAGTCCTGGCAATGCGGCCAAGCTGCTTGCGACTCCCCCGCGGGGGCAGTACGTTGAACCGCCCAAGTTGCGTTAGGTGCAAGCCGGCCGATCGCAACGCAGGGAAAGGCCTTCTGTCCATGAACTTGTAGGCCACGGGATCTCCCACCCCCAGGACCTACCCCAAAGAACGCCAATGCCAGACAAGCGCCCCACCCGTTTTGCAATCGGCGTCATGGTCGCCGCGCTGATCGCCACCACGGCGCTCGGCGTCTGGGACGCGTCGGAGTCCAACTGGGACCTGGCGCTGTTCGCCGTCCTGCTCGCCTTCTCGGTCTTCAGCTACCTGACCGCGGTCTCCACCGAGTCCAAGGTCAAGGTCTCCGGCACCTTCCTCGCCCTGGTCCTGGCGATGGTCTTCCTCGGCGGCACGCCGGCGGCGCTGATCGGCGTCTGCGCGATGCTCGTCGGCTGGCTCGCCCGCTGGCACGACGAAGGGCACTACCTGCTCAACAACCTCCTCACCTACGCCGTCTTCCCGCTGCTCGGCGGGATCGCCTTCCACGAGGGCACGCAGGCGATCGGCCTGACGCCGTCGGACCCCTCCTTCTACCTGCTCGTCTTCGCCCTCTTCCAGTTCGCCCTGCTGATCAACTTCGTGATGATCGCCGGCTACGGCTGCTACGTCGAGCGCGTCCCCTTCCGTAGCAAGCTCAAGGTGCTGCCGCCGGTGCTGCCCTCCGAGTTCGCCAGCGCGATGCTCGCCGTCGCCGTCGCCTTCATCTTCCACATCATCGGCATCGCCGCGATCGCCCTCTTCGGCGTCGTCTTGATCACCTTCCAGTACCTGCTTGGCCAGCTGTTGCTCTCCCAGCAGCGCGCCGACGAGCTCGAGCGGCGCAGCAAGCAACTGGCCAGCTTCCAGGTCGGGATGTTGAGCGCGATGCTGCGCACGCTCGACCTGCGGGATCAGATGACGGCGCGGCACTCGGCCGCGGTGGCGCGCTACTCGCGGGCGATCGCCCAGCGCGCCGGCTACTCGCGCCAGGAAGAGGAGCTCGTCCACATCGCGGCGCTGCTGCACGACATCGGCAAGTTCATCCTCCCCGACCGCATCCTCAAGGCCAACGTACCGCTCACCGACGAGGACTGGATGCTGATCAAGCGCCATCCCCAGCAGGGCGCCCGCGTCGTCTCCTCGCTCGACGGCTACGGCCCGGTGGCGGAGATCATCCTCGCCCATCACGAGCGGATCGACGGCAACGGCTACCCGCGCGGTTTGGCCGGCGATGACATCCCCGAGCTGGCGCGGATCATCTCCGTCGCCGACACCTACGACGTGATGACCGCGCGCGACTCCTACCGCACGCCGATGTCGAGCTACGACGCGATCGTCGAGCTGCGGCGGGTCGCGGGCAAACAGCTCGACCCGCGCTTCGTCGAGGTCTTCATCGAGCTGCTCGAGGGCAAGGACGTCTCCTTCCAGCACGGCGAGGCCGCCGACTTCGAGAAGGAGCTGGCGCTGGAGTCGCGGATCGAAGAGACGGCCGACCCCGCCGGCAACGCCAACCGCTTCGGCGTCCCCGGCGTTTCCGTCGGCTGAACGGCTGACGGCGAATTTCCGCATCCGCGGATGACTCGCCTGGCACTGCGCTGGATCACCACCCGTCTCCTCGCGAATAGCGGTGCTATTCGCTCGTCGGCGTGCGGCGCCCAGCTTGGCCAGTCGCGCCCCCGCGGGCGCGTTAATTCGCCGTCAGCCGTTCAGCCGACGAGCGGGTAAGTTCCAGCCATGCGCGCCGTCACATTTCAGGCTCCCGGCGAGGTTCGGGTCGAGGAGAAGCCCGATCCCGTGATCGCTGCTGCCGATGAGGCGCTGGTGCGGGTCGAGGCGAGCGGGATCTGCGGCTCGGACCTGCACATCTTCCACGGCCGGGTACCGGTCGAGCAGGGGTTCACGATCGGCCACGAGTTCGTCGGCACGGTGCTGGCGGCGGGCCCGGACGTCGAGCGGGTCGCGGTCGGCGATCGCGTGCTCGGCTGCTTCCACACCGCCTGCGCGACCTGCGCGCCCTGCCTGCGCGGCGACTATCACCGCTGCGACAACGGCCAGACCTTCGGCCACGGCTCGCACCTGGGCGACCTGCAGGGTGCCCAGGCCGAGCAGCTCTTGGTGCCGCGCGCCAACCTGACCCTGCGGCGGGTGCCGGAGGGGATGTCCGACGAGGTGGCGTTGTTCGCCGGCGACGTGATGGGCACCGGCTACCACGCCGTCGCCCACGCCGGCATGCGCTCGGGCGACACGGTCGCGGTCCTCGGCCTCGGTCCGGTGGGGCTCTGCGCCGTACAGGCGGCGCTGGCCGGCGGCGCGACCAAGGTCTTCGCAATCGACTCGGTCGAGCAGCGCTTGGCGATGGCCAGGGACTTCGGCGCGACCCCGGTCCACCTCACCGAGGAGGAGCCCAAGCGCGTGGTCCGCGCGGGCACCGAGAAGCGTGGGGTGGACGTCGTCGTCGACGCGGTCGGCGATCCCGGGCCGCTGGCGATGGCGGTCAGCCTCGCCCGCGACGCCGGCACGGTTTCCGGCATCGGCGCCTACGCCGGCAAGGGTGAGGTGCCGCTGGGGCTGGCCTGGCTCAAGGGCCTGACCCTGCGCCTCGGCCTCGCCAACGTGATCGCCCACGTCGACCGCGTGCTGGCGCTGATCGAGGCCGGCAAGCTCGACCCCTCACCGCTCGTCACCCATCACATGAAGCTGGATGAAGCGGCCGAGGCCTACGCGCTGTACGACCAGCGCGAAGCCCTGAAGATCGTCCTCACTCCCTGAGTAACCAGGGCCCGCCGCAGGTGCAACGCGTAGCGGCTCTGGCGGGACCGTAAGGCGTTGCGCCCGGGAAAACCCGAGGCCGCCCCGCCGCGGTGCAACGTCTTGTGGTTCTCATAGGACCGTTACGCGTTGCACCACCCCTTACAGTGAGGGGGTGCGGGGGAGGCGACTAGTGGGCGCTTGCGCGGTGGCGCTGGGGGCGCTGATCGGCGCCACGGGCGCTGTGGCCTGTTCCTGTGCGCCCCAGCCGCCGGCCGAGTCGTTGCGGGAGGCTGACGGGGCGGTCGTCGGGCGGCTGGTCAAGGTGCTGCCGCACGGACCGCTCAACGCGGTCTTTCGCTACGAAGTTCGCCGGGTCTACAAGGGCGACTCGATCGAGGAGGGGCAGATGCTCGACGTGCGCGGAGCGCGGCGGACCGCCGCCTGCGGGCTGCCGCGCCGCACCGAACGCAGCTACGGCCTCTTTCTCTCCCGCCGCGGCGGACACTGGTTCGGCGGTATCTGCGGGGTCGTTTCTCCGCAGCGGCTGCGCGCCGCCGCAACTCGTCAGGCAGTCGCGCAGCGTCCGGGCTCTGGACTCGCCGGGGCTGGCTGCACCTAAGACCGGCGCCGCTCGCGTCCCTGGTAGAGGCGTTCCTTCGCTGCCAGCAGCTCTTTGTCGGCCATCTCGTGCAGGACGACGGGATCATCGGCGCCTTCCGCAACGCCGAAGGAAGCCCCCAGCGAGCCATCGGACATGCCGATGTGGCGAATCTGCTCGCTGAGACGGGCGGCCGCGACTTCGGCGTCCTCACGGCAGGTCTTCGGCATCAGCAGGGCGAACTCGTCGCCACCGATGCGAAAGCTGTCGTCGGCCAGGCGCGACTCGTCGAGCAGCGCGGCGACCTGCTGCAAGGCCCTGTCCCCCGAGGGGTGGCCGAGGGTGTCGTTGATCCTCTTGAAGCCGTCGAGGTCGAGCAGGCAGAGCGAGAGCGGCCAGGCGTAGCGCGAGGCGCGGGCGATCTCGACCGGCAGCCGTTCCTCGTAGGCGCGGCGATTGAGCAGGCCGGTGAGGGCGTCGTGGCGGCCGCCGTGCACCTCGGCGGCAAAGAGGCTGGCGTGTGACATGTGGGCGGCGATCAGGCCACTGAGCAGCTCCAGGGTCTCGACGTCGCTGTCGCCAAAATGGTTCGGCTCGGGTGAGTAGACCTTGAGCACGCCGACCGTCTCGTCGTTGTGGGCGAGCGGCACGCAGAGCATCGAGCGGGCGCGGACCCGGCGGCAGGCTTCGGCATCGACGCGGGGATCGTCGTCGGTGTCGTCACTGCGCAGGACGCGACCCTGCTTGACGCAGAGTCCGGAGAGGCTGGTGGCCATCTTCAGGCGCACGCCGAGGAACGGGGTCGCCTCACCGCTGGTGACGCGGTAGACCATCTCGTCACCGTCGGCGATCTCGATCACGCCGGCGTTTGCGCCGGTCAGCTCCTGGCCGCGCGAGGCGATCAGCTCCATCACCGCCTCGAGCTCGAGATCGCTGGCCGCGATCTCGGTCTGCGTCTGGATGATCGCCCGCAGGCGATTACCGCTGTCATCACTCATGCGCCCCATATCGGCAGGGCCTACCCAGAATTTAGGACTGAAACGCGCAGCGCCTGTACGGCCTAGGAGACGGTCGAGCGGTGTTTGCGGAAGGTCTCTTCGACCCAGCGGTAGCCGCGGCGCTCCTCGAGCGGCGCGCGTCGAGGTTGAGTTCAGCGACGAAGAGGGGGATCCCCGCTTCCCCAACAACCCGACCGTGGATCAGCTCTACACCGACCAGAAATCCGAGGCCTACAGAGTGTTGGGGGTCAAGACCGGGGCGAACGCCCACGAGCGGCTGCGCGGGGGTTGAGCGCCCGCGTAGGATTGGCGGCGATGGCGCTTTTGAGCGAAGAGCAGATCGAGGCACGGCTGGCCGAGCTGAGCGGTTGGCAGCACGGCGATGCGGCGATCTCGAAGCAGTTCAAGTGCGAGGACTTCGTCGGCTCGGTGAAGTTCGTCGAGAAGCTGGTCGAGCCGGCCGAGGAGATGGGCCATCACCCCGACCTGGAGATCTCCTGGGACACGGTGACGGTGACGATCTCCACCCACTCGGAGGGTGGCCTCACCGCTGCCGACTTCGAGTTGGCCGGGAAGGTCGACGCCCTATCGCCGACGAGCTGAGAATCGACTCGCGGCTGGCGATCCCGCTGGCCGAGATCGAGCTGCGCGCCAGCCGCTCCTCGGGTCCCGGCGGCCAGCACGCCAACGTCACCGCCTCGCGGGTGGAAGCGGTCTTCGACGTCGAGGCCTCGCGGACTCTCGACGAGCGCCAGCGTGAGCGGCTGCTGGGGCGGGGCGGATCGCTGATCACCGCGGTCGCCCAGGACGCCCGCGGCCAGGCCCGCAACCGCGAACTGGCACTGAAGCGACTGGCGGAGAAGATCGCCGCCGGCTTGGTCGAGCCGGTGCGGCGGCGCCCGACCCGACCCACTCGCGCCTCACGTATGAAGCGCCTGGAAGAGAAGCGGCGAGCGGGCGAACGCAAGCGCACGCGCCGCCGCCCCGGCGGCGACTACTAGTCCGGTCCGGAGAACGGTTCGCCGCGCTGGCGTAGGCGGTTGTAGCCGGCGGCTCGCCATTCCAGCTTGCCCTCGTGCTCGACCTCGACCGTTGCAGTCGTGCCCGTCCTGACCGAGTACATCGTCAGGGCGCGGCGGTCGCCGTCCGGTCGCTCTTCCCAGAAGGCGACTGAGACGAAGGAGACCCGGCGCAGAAAGTGACCGGCAGTGCCGACCTCGATCGCGTAGCTGGTTGCGGCGCTCGCCTGCCCTGCGGCTATCGGTGTGACGCTGACCCTGGGGTCACTTTCCGGCCAAGTCAGGTTGCCGACGAAGTGAGCCAGTCGCTGCAGGGCCCCGGTCGTGTTCTGCCGCCCGGTCCCAAGCGCGGCGAAGGCGCTGGGTGATCGCCAGCTGGTCCCCTGGTGCGCGGGGCTGGGCGGGCTCTCGCCAGCGCCGACTTTGTTCAGCCACTTCAGTAGCCAGGGCGTGTGGTTCCAGCGGAGCTGCAGGGCGAGCCAGGTTCCCGGCCCACGATCCACGCCCCAGCGTCCGCTCCAGTGCGCCCAGTCGTGCTTCGACGGCTCCAGCGGCAGCAGCTCGACCTGCGGTCTGGTTCCCGGCGCCCCGGCGGGCTCACAAACGTCGGAGAGTGGAATGATCGGGTTGGCGCCCGCTTTGAAGTAACAGGCATGGGAGTCGACGGCGACGAAGACGTTCAGCTCGGCGGTGGAAACGACCTGTTTGCTCACCGGCTTGCCGTGCTCGGCGAGTGTCAGCTGGGTTGGCCGGTAGCCGTCGTTGCCGCGCTCGATCCCGACCTGGACCAGCTCCCAATCGCCGTCATGGCGGCCTGGCGGAAGGACGCAGGGATTGTCGGGGTAGAAGAACCAGTACTGGAGAAAGAGCACCTCGTCGCTATCGGGGAAGACCCGGCCGTAGGCGACTCCGGCGCCACGGAGATCCTGGTCTGATCCGAAGGCGGCAAGCAAGTCAGCGCTGCGCTTCAGCGCCCTCTCGCGACGCTCCTTCGCGCTGATCCCGGACCCGTCCTCGAGGGGGTTCAGTCTCGCCTTGGTTTCGCCGCCGTGCTCTCGCATCGCCGCTTCAGCGGGTGGTGTGCCGGGCAGGACGTGGTCCTTGCCGTCGAAGATGGTCGAGCGCCGCAGGTAATCATCGACGAGCTGGGGGCGCCAGCGCTCGAGCGCGTCGAAGTTCAGCGTCGGCGCAAAACGCCTGAGCAGTTCGAGTTGTTCGTCCGGAGACACCTGGGGCAGCCTGGCAGACTGGGCGGCAATGGCGAAGCGCAAGAAGCGGCGGCCACGTGAGAAGCCGGCGACGGTCGACTACATCGACGCCGAGGGCAACAAGTTGAGCTTGCGCGAGTCACTGAGCGCGGGCACGATCGCCAAGCTGCGCGAGGGCCCGGCGACGGCGGCGACGAGCCAGGAGGACGCTTGGCACCGGCGCTCGGAGCTGCTCTTCGAGCGGCTGGCGGTGCGCTGGGAGATCGCCGGTCTGCCGCTGACCGAGCAGAGGATGCTGCTCGGGCGCTACCGAATGGCCGATTCCGCCACCCAGCAGTGGGTTCGTGAGACGATCGCCGAGCACCTCGAGCGACATATCCCGGAGCTCGCCGGGTAGCGGCCCGTACAAGCACGACGAAAGGATCGGCATGTTCGCGAACACGAAAGCGACCAACGGCTTCGCCGTCGACGACATCGAGGCGGCGAAGAGGTTCTACGGCGGGACGCTGGGGCTGGGCTTCACCGTGCTCAGCGAGGAGTTCGGCGTCAGCTCGATCCAGCTGGCCGGCGGCCGCGACACCGTCGTCTACGCCAAGCCCGACTTCGTTCCCGCCACCTACACGATCCTCAACTTCGAGGTTGACGACATCGACAGCGCGGTCGACGAGCTGGGCGCCAAGGGCGTCGAGCTCGAGCGCTACGAGGGCTTCGAGCAGGACGAGAAGGGGATCGCCCGCGGGCCGGGCCCCGCGATCGCCTGGTTCAAGGACCCGGCGGGCAACATCCTCGCCGTGATGCAGCAGCCGGCTGACTAGCGTCAGCCGTTCAGCAGCTTGGCCTTCTGGGCCGCGAACTCCTCCTCGGTGAGGATGCCCTGGGCCTTCAGTTCACCGAGCTCCTTGAGCTGGTCGATCGTCGACTGCCCACCGGCGGCGGGGGCGGGCGGAGCGGGGGCGGGCGGCGCCTGCTGAGCCTGCTGCGCTTCTTCCTGCTGGGCCCAGCGTTGGCCCTGACGGCGCGAGACGCGATTGCTGACCGTGGTGGCGGTTCCGGCGATGACCGCCGTTCGCGCCACACCTCGAAGTAGTCCTGGCATCGGGGGTCTCCTTACTCGGATGCCTCGACCGCGTCGAGCGCGGCGAGGACGTCTTGGACGGGAATGCGGCCGCTGGCGACCAGCTGGCCGCCGGAGCGACGCAGGGCGGCGGCGAGCGGGGCGGCCCAGCTGTTCTCGTAAACCAGCAGAGCGGCCGAGGTGCCGGGCTCGAGCGCGCCACCGGCCTCCTCGACGTCCTCATCGGAGAGCAGCCCCGACGAAGCGCCCTCAAAGGCGGCAAAGGCATCGATCTCATCGCCGAGGTCGGCGAGCTCCAACGCCGCAACCGAGCCGTCCTCGCCCTTGGCGATGAAGGCAAGGTCGAGAACGCGGATCAAGCCGCGATCGACGAGGTCGATCAAGTGCGGCATCGCCTCGCCCGTCGGCTGCCGTCCCGGCCACTCGACGATCAGGTAATCGATCGGCCCCATCTCGTTGATCTCATCACCGGTCAAATCTGATCCTTTCGCTGTCGAGTTTGCGCCGGTAGGGCCGGCAGGGAGACCATAACGGCCGAGCAAGGGACCGAGGTTTGAAGGCGGATCGTTGGAGGGGCCGCCGGCTTCAGTTCGAGGTGGACCGCGCTGTGAAAAGTCGTCCCGCGCGTTTTCGGCAGCTTGGCCTTCCTGGGGGCGACCGTGGACGACCACTCGGTTGCGGCCCTCCACCTTGGCCCTGTGCAGGGCCTCGTCCGCCTCCCTAAGCACCTTCTCGACCTCGCCTTTCTGAGGCCTGACGACGACGAGACCCAACCGCGGAGCGTCTCGCTCTCGCTCTCGCGCTCGCTCAGGGGCCCAGGTCCGCGGCAGGCGCTCGGTAGGGGCCCGGCTTCGGCCGCGGCTCTCCGCCGGGAAAGGCCAGCCGCAGGATCGTCCGCTGAACCATGCCGAACTGCTGCCAGAACGGCCCGCTGTTGTAGGGGAGCCCATAGCGTTCGCAGACGTCCTTGACCTGCGGGGCGATCTCCGCATAGCGACTGCTCGGTAGGTCGGGGAAGAGGTGGTGCTCGACCTGGTAGCTGAGGTTTCCGCTGGCGACATGGAAGAGGGGCCCGCCGTCGATGTTGGCGGCGCCGACCATCTGCCGCACATACCAGCCGCCCCTGCTCTCGTCGACGACCTCCTCGGCGCTGAACGTGTACGTCTGGTCGGGGAAGTGGCCGCAGAAGATGATCGCGTAGGACCAGACGTTGCGGGCGAAGTTGGCCGTAGCGTTGGCGGCTGCAGCCCTGCGATACGTCTTGGCGCCGCCGCGCAAGGAGCGGATCAGCATGGGCGCGAGCCCCTTGCGTCCACGGGGCCGGCCGTTCTCGCGCGATGCGGCGAGAAACTCGAGGCCGAGGTCGGCCGCGGCCGCAGCCAAGCCGCTGATCAGCGGCCACGCGACGTAGTCCTTCACTACCTGGCTCTTCGCCTTCGCGCGAATGCCCTTCAGCTCGCGGTGGACCTGTGCTTTGGACTTGGTGCCCTTGCGAATAGCCTCGAAGTCGAGGTCGTGGAGGGCGACGCCCCACTCGAAGAAGGCGGCGAGGATCAGGTTGTAGATCGGCTGCAGCAGGTAGACCGGATTCCAGCGCTGCTGCGGATCGATCCGCATGATCTCGTAGCCAAGGTCCTTGTCTTTGCCGCGGATGTTGGTGTAGGTGTGGTGGACGTAGTTGTGAGAGTGCTTCCAGGCCTCGGCGGTGGAGGCGGTGTCCCAGTCCCAGGTGGTGGAGTTGATGTCGGGGTCGTTCATCCAGTCCCACTGGCCGTGCAGGACGTTGTGCCCGATCTCCATGTTCTCGAGGATCTTCGCCGCCGAAAGCGCGGTCGTGCCGGCAACCTGGGCCGGTCTGTTGCGGGCGCCGAGCAGCAGCACACGGCCGATCACGGCAAGGCGCCGCTGCATCTCGATCATGCTCTCGATGTATCGCCGGTCGCGATCGCCGAGGTCGGCGAACGTACGGTCGCGGATCCCGTCGAGCTCGTCAGCAAGGGCCTCGAGCTGCTCCTCTGAAAGGTGCGCGAGGGGGCTCTCCGGCTTGTCGGTGGGAGAGGTCTGGGCAGTTGGGTTCATGGCGGGCCTTTCACGGGTCAGAGTGCGATCTCAATCGGCCCTTCGGGGGCGTTGACGCAGGTGCGGATCATCTCACCGGGGCTGCCGTGGACGTCTCCCGTGCGGAGGTCGCGGACCTCACCCGCACAGAGTCGCCCGACGCATGTGTGGCAGATGCCCATCCGGCAGCCGAAGGGAAGCGCGGCGCCGGCCTCCTCGCCGGCAACGAGGATCGGCAGACCGCCGTCGCATTCGGTCTGGACGTCGCTTTTCAGGAAGCTGATCCTGCCACCCGCCCCCTCGCCGGGGTTGCCGCCGATGATCGGCTGGAAGCGCTCCATGTGGAGCAGGTTCAGGTCCCCCTCGCGCTCCCAGTGCTCGCAGATCGCGTCGAGCATCGCCCCCGGGCCGGAGACGTAGGCCTGGCGCTGGCGCCAGTCGGGGCAGAGGGAGTCGAGCTGGGCCGGGGCAATTCGACCTCGCTCGCTGGACATGTGCAGCTGAAGGTCGAACCCCTCGTGCGCTTCGTCGATCTTCCGCAATCGTTCGGCGAAGATCACGTCATCCGCCGTCCTCGCCGAGTGGATGTGGACGACGTCGCTGATCGCGTCGCGGCGGTGCAGATCGCGGACCATGCTCATGATCGGCGTGATGCCGCTGCCGGCGCTGATGAAGAGCAGCTTCTCCGGCGGCTCGTCGGGGAGCACGAAGGTCCCTTCCACGCCGCCAAGGCGCACGAGGTCCCCGGGCCTGGCACGGCGGGTCAGGTACGGCGAGACGACGCCGGCGTCGACCAGCTTCGGGGTGATGCTGATGCAGCCGTCGGGCCGGCCCGGCTCAGAGGTCAGCGAGTAGGCGCGCCAGTGGTGCACGCCATCCACCACCACTCCGATCCGCAGGTACTGCCCCGGCCGGTGCCCGGGCCATTCGTACCCGGGCCTGATCAGCACCGTCACCGCGTTGTGGGTCTCTTCGTCGATGCGCTCGATCCGCCCCCGCAGCTCCCTGGTCGACCAGAGCGGGTTGATCAACTCCAGGTAGTCGTCGGGCAGCAGCGGCGTGAACAACGACCGCACCGCATCCAGCGCTTTGCGCCGCACCCTCGAGACCTGCGGCGTCGCCCCTCTCTCAGCCAAGGCGACCGTTTCTGCGATTTCGGTGTTGAGCGCACGTCAAGGTCATTTGAGACTGGTTCCCCCGAGGAACAAGAAACTAACTCTGACCGGCACTTAACAAGCGATTCCGGCTTATGGGCGCGGCTGGGTTCGAACCAGCGACCTCTCGCGTGTGAGGCGAGCGCTCTCCCACTGAGCTACGCGCCCGGGAGAGCGACAATCATAGGCGGGACCTGCGCTTTGCTCAGGCCGGTGCGGGGGCTTCGACTGGATCGGGCGGGGGAGGCTCTTCGCCTTGCTCCGCCGCTCGCTTCTGCAGTGCCATGCCGACGAAGGGGAAGATCAGGGTGGAGAGCATGGCGGCGCCGACCAGGCCGGCGGAGGTGGAGGTGCGCATCTTTCCCGCCTCGACGGCGATCGTCGTGATCGCGACCACCAGGGGAAGCTCGGTGGCGGAGAAGAAGGCGAGGGCGCGGCGCTCGGTGGCGCTCAGCACCTTGCGGTAGAGGAGCAGGGCGGGGGTGCCGCGGACGACGAGGAAGAGGACCAGGAAGAGCAGCATCTTGGCGATCGCTTCGGCTGAGCCGAGCGCGCCGAGGTCGAACTCGATACCGCTGGTGACGAAGAAGAAGGGGACGAAGAAGCCGAAGCCGACCGCGGTCAGCTTCGACTCGAAGATCTGCAGCTCGTGCCCGCGCAGGGCGGCGCGGGTGATCATGCCGGCGACGAAGCCGCCGAGCAGGACGTCGAGGCCGAGCTTGCTGGCCAGCAGCACCAGGCCGAAGACGAGGACGACGGTGATCCGCACGGCGAGCTGACTGCTCGCCTCGAAGGTCTTTTCGAAGGCGGGCCAGCCGCGCCAGGCGAGGCGCACGGAGGCGAGGGCGACGCCGAGGGCGAGGAAGACGAAGGCGACCAGGATCGCCGCCTCGTGCAGCGGGCTGGCGGTGGTGAGGACGAGGGTGACGAGCAGGATCGGGCCGAACTCGCCGGCGCCGCCGGCCGCCATCAAAAAGGTGCCGAAGCGCGTCTTGAGGCTGCCGCTGTCTTTGAGGATCGGGATCAGCGTGCCGATCGCGGTGGTGGCCAGGGCGGAGCCGGTGTAGAGGAAGGAGACGACGATCCCGGCCGCGGCGAGCACGCCGCCGATGCCGTAGGCGAGGGCGACCGAAAGCGCCCAGCCGAGGGCGCCGAGCTTCAGCGGCGTTCCCTTGATCCGTTCGAAGTCGATCTCGTAGCCGGCGAAGTAGAAGAGCATGCCGAGGCCGAGGTTGGAGAAGAACTCGATGAAGTCGGAGGACTCGGCGAGGCCGAGGACTTCGGGCCCGATCAGGATCCCCAGCATCAGCTCCAGCACCACGACTGGCGGCGCCAGCCCTTTCGGCACGATCGCCACGGTGATCGCGGCGATCGCCGCGATCAGGACGATGAAGAAGAAGGAGGAGGAGTCGACGTCGATCACGTGGCGCTGATCCTACGTTTGTCCACAGCTGGAGCGGGGGGAGATGCGCTGGGTACCCAACAACGCGGCAGGCGCCTTTGTGGCGCAACGACCAAAAGAGGAGTTCCAATGCCTTCTTCACCCTTGCGCCGTATCGCCGCAGTCGCCCTAGCCTCAGTCGCAATCCTGGGTCTGTGCCTCGCGACGAGCGCAAGCGCGGCGACCAGCATGTACCCCCCCGGCGCGGCTGCACGTGGCTTCGCGGGTGGTTCCGAAGGCTGGACCTCCTCGTCGGGCACGGGTGGCTCCTGTCTGGCGCCGCTGCTCTGCGCCAGCGTCACGAACAGCTTTGAGCCTGCCGGAGGAGCTGATGGCGGCGGCTTCATCCGCTCGAGCTACACGGGCGTGGTGGGCGTGACCGCCGTGGGCGGCACCACGACCGGCACCTGGGAAAGCCCGCCATTCACCTACAAAGGTGTCGGCGGAGCGAAAGCGGTGAGCGTCAGCTTCGCCTTCGACCGCCGCGCCAACGTCGACCAGCTACTCGCCGTGGAGGGCAACTCAGCCGAGTACACGGTGCGCTTGGTCGACGCCAGCAACGGGGGAGAAGGATCGACCCTGATCCCCGCCACGACGCTCGCTGGCGCGAATGCTTGGAGCAACGTGACGCGCGGCTCGATCGATCCCTCGAGCCTTACCTCCGGCCACGACTATCGGATTCAGATCACCAGCAGCTACACGACCGGCACCAGCGTCCTGGTCAGCGGTAGCGCCGATTACGACAACGTCGTGGTCACGGCATCCGACGGAACGAGTGGCAAAGGCAACGGTGGCAAAGGCAAAGGAAAAGCCGGCGGCAGTGGCAACGGTGCGCTGAGCGCGCAACGACTCGAGGACTTGCTGCGCCAGGCGACCCCCGGGACCGCGGCCCTGGATAACAGCGGCAAGCGCCTCTTCGTCCGCGTCAAGTGCCCGCGCCAGGTCGGCCACGCCTGTCGGACGACCGTGCAGGGACTGCTGCGCAAGCGCCGCCCGGCGACCGGCAAGCGCACCGTGCATCTGCGCAGCGGCAAGGCAAAGCTGGTCGTGCTGCGGGTCAAGCCGAAAGCTCGCAAGCAGGTGGCAAAGCGCAAGCGCCTGCTGGTCCGCCAGAAGGTCCGCGCCGGCAAGGTGACCGCGACCGTCCTCAAGAACCGGCGGTTGATCCGGCGATGAGCGGCCTCCACCATTGATCCGCATTCGCCCCGCCACGGCGGGCGAATGCAGCTACGATGGTCGCGGACCGTGCTAGGCGGGGAACCAGCGGTGCCCTGTAATCCGCAATCCGCTTTAGCGGGGCCGAATCCCGTTCCGAGGGGCTGGCCGTCGGGGTCAGTGCGTCGCGGAAGGTGTTGACGGCCGGGTCCTGCGCGACGTAGGCACGCGAACCAGGTCAGGTCCGGAAGGAAGCAGCCTTAAGCGGAAGCCGCGGGTGCCGCAGGCGAGCCCGGCTCGAACCAACCGCGACGGACACGCCCGGTGACTTCGTTTCGGAGGACGGGGCGCACGGTCCATTTTCTTCAAGCGAGAGTTGACCACACTCCAGGTGGGTCAACTCTCGCTTCGCGTACTTCGAGTGAAAGCTTGCTCAGTCGATCAGGCGCTTCTGCATCTGATGGATTGCCACGCGCCAGGTGAGCAGGGCGAAGCCGACGAGGAAGGCGAAGCGGGCGATGTCGACGGTTTCGAAGCCGAAGGCGCCGCCGCGGACCAGTTCGACCAGCTGGTGCAGGGGGTTGAACTGGGCGACGACCTGGACCCCCTCGGGCAGGCCGTCGATCGGGAAGAAGGTGCCGGCGACGAGGAAGAGCGGCGTGACGAAGAGCGCCGTCACGTAGTTGAACTGGTCGATCTTGGCGACAGTTGCAGCCATGGCGATGCCGAAGCCGGCGAAGCCGAGCGCGGTGACGAAGCAGAAGAGCGGTACCAGCAACATCCCCCAGGCGGGGTCGAGGCCGAAGGCGATCGTGACCAGCAGCGGCACGCAGCCGTAGGTCCCCGAGCGCAGGGCGATCCAGAGCATCTCGGCGCTGACCAGCTCCTCGACGTCGACCGGGGCGGCGAGGATCGCGTCGTAGGTGTTCTGGAAGCGGTGCTTGACGAAGGTGCCGAACATCGCCGGCAGCGCGCTGGAGAAAATCACCGCGGTGGCGACCATGCCGGTGCCGACGAACTCGATGTAGGGGACGCCTTCGACTTCGTCGACCAGCGTCGCGCTCAGGCCGAGGCCGAAGGCGAGCAGGTAGACGATCGGTTCGAGGATGCTGGAGAAGGTCGTCCCCTTCCAGTAGGTGCGGAAGTTGGCGACCTCGCGGCTCATGATCCCGGCGATCGCCGCCGGTTCGAGTCGGCGCAGCTTGGCGGTGGCGTTGCTCACTCGGCCTCCGCTCCGGTCAGCAGGACGAAGACGTCCTCGAGTGAGGCGGCGCGGATCACCGCGTCGTCGGGAATGTGGCCGTTGCCCGCCCGCTCGGAGCCGACGATCGCGATCGCCGGGCCGGCCGGGCGCACGGCCAGGCCCTGCTCCTCGGCGATCGCTCGCACTTCGGTCAGCCGTTCCGGTGGCCCGTAGACCTCGGCCGTGTGGGTGCCGGCGTGAGCGGCGATCAGCTCGGCCGGCGTTGCCCGGGCGATCACCTTGCCCTTGTTGACCACGGCGACCTCGTCGGCGAGACGCTCGGCCTCCTCGATGTAGTGGGTCGACATCAGGATCGTCGTGCCGCGCGAGCGCAGGTTGTCGATCAGGGTCCAGAGCTCGGTGCGGATCTGCGGGTCGAGGCCGACGGTGGGCTCGTCGAGCAGGATCAGCTTCGGTTCGTGGACGAGGCCGCGGGCGAGCAGCAGGCGGCGGCGCATGCCGCCGGAGAGCTCGTCGACCGCGTCGCGCCGCCGCTCCCGCAGTCGTGCGAGGTCGAGCGCTTTGTCAACTGCGGCGCCAACGTCAGGCACCCGGTAGAGGCGAGCGAAGACCGCCAGGTTGTCTTCGACCGTGACGTCGACGTCGAGGTTGTCGAGCTGCGGCACGACGCCCATCTCGGCCCGCGCCGCCTTGGCGTCGGCGGGCAGCTCGTGGCCGAGCACTCGCAGCCTGCCCTCGTCGGCGATCGCCTGGCCGGTGAGTAGCCGCATCGTCGTCGACTTGCCGGCGCCGTTGGGGCCGAGCAGGCCGAGGCAGATGCCCTCGGGGACGTCGAGGTCGAGTCCGTCGACCGCCGTGATCGGGCCGAAGCGCTTGACCACGCCGCTGAGCTCTATAGCTGCCATGCGTCGATTCTCAATGATCGGCGGCGCCGGCGGCGAGCTGGCGCTCCAGCTCGGCCGCTCGCTCGGGATCGAAGAGGCTCAGCGTCACCGCGGTCGCGATCGAGCGCAGGGTGGAGACGGCGAGCAGCCGGGGGTCGTTGGGCAGTCGCCGCGCCGAGTCGGAGAGGAAGAGCTCGGAGAGCACCGGCAGGTCGCGGCCGCCGGCCGTGTTCAGCACGCGCAGGATCGCGAGCGTGGCGCTGGCGTCGGAGGCGCGCTGGTCCCAGCTCGAGGGGCTCGGCGTGACGATGACCAGGTGCGGCCGCGACTCGATCAGGCTGCGCGGCAGGTGGTCGCCGTCGGTCGGCACCGCCTCGACGAAGTGGATGCGGATCCCGGACGGTTCGGCGGTGCCGAGGTAGCGGTCGAAGGCTTCGCGGGGGGCGATCATCGTCACGGCGAAGGTCTCGGTCCCGACCTCGGCGAGGTCCTCCATCAGCGCCGGCGCGTTGATGCCGCACCCGACGATCGTCAGCCGCAACGGGTCACCGGCCTTCATCGCCCGTTTCCAGGCCGCGTCGACGAGCCGCGTGAAGGGCTCGGGTGAGCCGTGCTCGGCGACCCAGCCGGGCAGCTTCTCCAGCGCCGGCGGACGGGTGATCGCGAGTCGCAGCAGGGCGGAGATCGTGCGGTCGCCGACGACCGCGTCCCACTCGGGCGGGAAGAGCTCCCAGCTGGCGTCGACGTTGCGGCCGCGGCGGAAGAGCAGTCGCACCATCGGCGCGGCCTCCTTCTCCTCCAGGTAGTCGAGCAGGGCGAGCCCGCTCTGGGTCACCTCGACGTCCGCCGCCTCGGCCGGGACCGGGCCGCTGCTCGAGGGCATCAGCAGGATCGCCCGCGCCCGCTCCGCCCCCGCCAGCTCGAAGCCCGAGTCGCCGGCGGTGTCGCCGAAGAGGAGACTGATCTTGAGGTCGCCGCTTGCCTCTTCGAGGTCGTCGAGGATCTGCGCGCGCGAGTCGCGGGCGGACTCGGGCGCCAGCACGACGAGGCGCTTGAGCTCGGCCTCCAGCTGCGCCTCGGAGGCAGCGGAGGCCGCCACCGAGGCGAGGTCGATGCCGCCGATCACGAGCAGATGGTTGCTGCAGGTCACCGGCCGGTCGGACTGGCCAAGCCGCTCCAGCGAGTTGGCGACGACCTCGGCGACGAAGGTGAAGAGCAGGCCGACGAGCAGGACCAGGCCGGTGACCACCTGGAAGATGCCGATCGCTCGTTCGGCCGCATCGTGATCCTCGTGCAGGCTCGAGGGGTCGAGCACGTGCAGGACCGCCGACCAGAGCGCCTCGCCGAAATCGTCGAACTCGCCGAGCAGGAAGTGGGCAAACGTGGCGCTGCCGAGCAGCACCACCACGACCGCCGAGAGCAGCAGCGCGACCCGTCTCGTCGTCGTCTCGGTCGCGCGTCTCAGCATGCTGGAAGACTGACGCCTGTGCTGGACGAGCGCTGGATCAGGTCGCTGCATGTGGAGACGCTGCGTGAGCAGGAACTGCACGCCGGGCGCGAACCGCACGTGCTCTTCCAGGCCTCGACGATCGCGGCGCTGCTCGAGGGTGCCTATGACGGCGACCTCTGCTTCGCCGAGCTGGCCGAGCACGGCGACCTGGGGCTGGGCACGCTGAACGGGCTCGACGGCGAGATGATCGCCCTCGACGGCCGCTTCTACCGGGCCGACGTCGAGGGGGCGGTGAGCGAGGTTGACGCCGCGGCCAAGACTCCGTTCGCGGTAGTGATCGACTTCACGCCGTCGATCGATCTGGAGATCGAGGAACCGCTGGATCACGATCAACTGCTCGCCAGGCTTGAGCAGCTGACCCCTGCTGACGCGGCCTCCTGCGCGATCCGGATCGACGGGCGCTTCGAGTTGGTCCGCGCCCGCTCGGTGCCGCGCCAGAGCCCGCCCTACCGGCCGCTGACCGAGGTGGTCGCCGAGCAGCACGTCTTCGAGCTCACCGATGTCGCCGGGACGATGCTGGGCTTTCGCTTCCCCGCTTACGCCGAGGGGATCGAGGTGAGCGGCTACCACCTGCACTTCATCAGCGAGGACCGCAGCCGCGGCGGGCACGTGCTCGGCTCGCGCAGCGGCGGCCCACTGCGCGTCCGGCTGGATCCATCGAGCGATCTGCACGTCGAGCTGCCACCCGAGGTCGAGCTGGCCGACCCCAAGCTGGCCGCTGATACCCATGAGGCAGTCGAGCTGGTCGAGCGGGGAAGCTGAGCTCAGGCGACGTCGGCTAGATGTTCAGCGAGCCAGAGGTCGCAGAGCCAGTCGGCCTGCGCGCCGCCTTTGCGGGCGACGATGATGCCCTCCGGGCCACCCTCCACCGTCATTTTCTTCCAGCGCGTCGAGTTGGGCACGGCCTCGAGGGCGGCCGCGAACGCCGCGGGCACCTCGTCGCCGGGACGCACCTTGCCGTCGCGCGATTTCGCCTTGAACTTGGGTGTGGCGACCCGCACCGTTACCTCGCTGCGCGCGCTCACCTCGCCGCTGCCGAGCCGCACCGAGACCGGGCGCCCGTGGCGCTGGCCGCTCAGCACCAGGGCGCCGTGGATCTTCGGTCCGACCCGGCCGGTCGTCGCTTCGCGCACCTCGACGTTGACCTTGGGCCGCTCGCTCACCTCGAGGCCGAGCGGCGCCATCGCCAGCCCGACCTTTTCGTAGCCCTGGTCCATCTCGCCGCCGGGCGCGAGGGCGCGGAAGCTGCCGTAGAGCGCCGCCCAAACGATCAGCGGCCCGCCGATCAAGAGCGGCACGAAGCTTTCGAAGAGGTAGATCGAGGGGACGGTCAGGAAGATCAGCAAGGTCACGACCCAGGCCAGGCTTTGGCTGCGCCGGCCGGCGTCCCACATCGATCTCCGCGCCTTGATCGCCGCCTCGTCGATCGGCTTGACCGCGAGCGCCGCCCAGAGCTGCTGCTCCTCCATCGTCGTTGGGTTCTCGACCTTGCCGCCGCCTTCGGCGACGGCCCGCTGCACCGCCTTCGCATCGCCGCCGGCCACCTGGTTCAGGTCTGAGCGCTGGAGGACGAAGAGGATGACGACGAAGACCGCGATCACGCCGAAGATCAGCGCCATCGTCCCCTTCGGGTTGGCGTCGCCGCTGTCGGCGTTGAGCGCAATCAGGGCGACCACGACCATCACCACGACGATGCCGATCAGGCCGAACAGGCCGGAGCGCTTGAAACCCCCGCTGAACACCGGCGCCAGCCTACCCAGCCCAGGAGGCATGGGCGGAACCCCGGCGCACGTCTGGCGGCGGCGGACGCTGCGCGGTATGGCGTCCTCGGTCGGCCTAATAGCGCCGCTATTCGCCCTCCCTGCGTCCTTGTTCCGCTTGGTCCGGCGCCCGCCAGCCGCACACGCGAGTTCCGCCCATGCTTCCTAGCAGCGCTTGAAGAGGACCCAGGAATCGTTGGCCGCGACCTTCTGGAAGCCCTCCGGCACGGTCAGTGAGAAGCGGGTCGGGTCATTGGGGTCGAGGATGAAGTTGTGGATGACGAAGGGGCTGGCGGGCTCGAGGAAGTAGCCGCGCCGCGGCACGCCGTCCTCGCTGGCACTGACGATCGCGGTCGGTTTGACGTCGAGGTTGAAGGCGAGGCGCGGGATCGCGCGGTGGTTGGGCACGGCGATCGGGCCGCAGAGCGGCGTGGCGAAGGCGCCTGTATCGGCCAGGTCGCCGAGGTCGCGCTCGATCGTGCCCTGATCGCTGAGGTCCTCGTGCACGGTTGAGTCGAGGTCCCACTGGTTTGGCAGCCAGAGCACGAACATGAGGACGATGACGCCAGCGAAGACCTGCCAGCGCCGGCACCAGGGGTCGCGGTTATCGATCAGGCGCCAGCCGAGCAGACCGACGGCGACGAAGATCGCCAGGATCGCCCCGCCGAGCATCGTGTAGCGGGCGATGATCGCGAGGCCGGCCGCCGCCAGAAGGGCAAAGGCGCCGAGGGCGAGGATGATGGCGACGAAGCCGAGCATCGCGCGCTGGCGCAGAAAGGCAATGGCAAGCACGATGCCGCCGACCGCACCCACCATGCCCGGCCACTGCAGCACTTCACCGAGCGCTCGCGGTCCCCAGAGGACGAGGTCGACCGGGCCGGTATGGCGCTTCAGCGTCTCGACCGTTTCCTGGGTTCCCGTCAAGGAGTAGAGGAAGTTGCCGGTCGTGATGCCGTCGAATAGCACCCAGCAGAGCGGGCCGGCCAGAGCGAGCAGCGCCAGCCAGGCCAGCTCGCGCGACGATCGCTCCCCGCGCCAGATCAGCTTGGCGGCTGATCCCTTCCCCGACAGATACGAGAGCTTGCGGCGCAGGCTGGGAGAGTCCAGTGCCAGCCAGAGCCAGTAGGCGATCGAGAAGAGCCAGGCCTCGGGCCTCAGCAGGCCCGCGAGCGCGAGCAGGGTGAGCACCGGCCAGCCGGCTCGAGGCTTCCTCGTCTCCATGACCAGGGAGGCCAGGACGAGGGCGATGTAGGGGACGTCGACGTAAGCGCGCAGGCCGTTGGAGAGGAAGGGGGCGCGGGTGAGGACGATCGCGGCGGCTACGGCGCCGATCGGGCGGTCGAACCAGAGCGAACCGAGGCGGTAGACGAGGTACCCGACCAAGGCCAGGGAGACATAGGCGATCACCATCGTCACCGTGATCGCGCCGTCGCCGAGCGGCGTGGTCACCATTCCCAGCAGGTCAGAGAGCGGGTGGGGCGTGGGGGGCAGGGCGGCGCCGTAGTCGGGGCTCACCCCGTGCGCCAGTTCGCGCCCCCAGACCAGCGCGTAGATCGTGTCGTAGTTGGGGAAGCCGAGCGGGAAGAGGATCAGCAGCGCTGCACAGACGCCGGCCACCCAAACGAGGGGAGTCAGCCAGTTGCGGGCCCGCTGCGACACCGGCGCAACCTACCGTTGGTCGCCGACCGTGGCTTGGCGACTTAGGCCCCATATAGGGCCCCAAAGTCGCCAAGCGGCCCGCAGATACACTGGCTTCAGTGCCGCCGTCCAGCGATTCGATCTCCCTTTACCGCCGCCACCGGCCCGGCTCCTTCGACGAGGTGGTGGGCCAGCAGCACGTCGTGCGCACGCTGCGCAACGCGGTCGAGCAGGGCAAGGTCCACCACGCCTACCTCTTCGTCGGCTCCCGCGGGACCGGCAAGACCTCGATGGCGAAGATCCTCGCCCGCTCGCTCAACTGCGAGCGCGGGGGGCCGACGGTGACGCCCTGCGGCGAGTGCGAATCGTGCACGACGATCGCCGCGGGCTCCTCGATCGACGTGATCGAGATGGACGCCGCCTCGAACCGCTCGGTCGACGACGTCCGCGACCTGCGCGAGCGGGTCGCCTACGCCCCCACCGGCGGCCGCTGGAAGGTCTACATCCTCGACGAGGCGCACATGCTGACCAAGGAGGCCTGGAACGCCTTCCTCAAGACGCTCGAGGAGCCGCCGCCGAACACCGTCTTCGTCCTCGCCACCACCGAGGCGCACAAGGTGATGCCGACGATCGCCGACCGCTGCCAGCGCTTCGACTTCCAGCGCCCCTCGCTGGAGCAGATCTCCGAGGTGCTGAACCGGGTTGCCGCGGCCGAGGGAATCGAGACCGAGGACGCCGCCGCGGCGATGATCGCCCGCTCGGCTTCGGGCAGCTTCCGCGACGCGCTCGGCACCCTCGACCAGCTGGTCGCCTTCGGCGGCAACCAGGTCAAGCTCGGAGACGTGCTCGAGCTGCTTGGGGCCGCCGACGCCGAGCTGCTCTTCGACGCCGTCGACTCCGTCATCGCCGAGGACCCCAAGGGCGTCCTGCTCGGGGTCGAGAAGATGGCCCGCTCCGGCCGCGACCCAGCCCAGTTCGCCCGCGACCTGCTGGCCCACCTGCGGCACCTGCTGGTGACCCAGACGGTGGGCGAGGTGCCGAACACCTTCGTGGTGACCGCCACTGACGCCGAGCGCCTGACGGCCCAGGCCAATGCGATCGGCGCGGCGACGCTCGTGCGCACCATCGACGAGCTGGCCAACGCGCTCACAGCGGTGCGCGAGGGAGACGACGCGCGCATGGCCGTGGAGATCGCGTTGCTGAAGGCAGCGCGACCCGATCTCGACCCATCCACGGAGGGTCTCCTCAGGCGCATAGAGAGACTCGAGCAAGGGACGGGTGCGCCTCGGGCCGCGGGTCCTGTCGCCGCAGGGGACCCCCCACCGCCTGCGGTAGCTAAAGCTTCTTCGGCGGCGGGCCCCCCTACGGCGCCACCCGCGGCAGAGGCCTCCCCGCCCACAGAGACTGAGCCCGAGGCGCCGGCAGATAGCTCCGAAGATCCCGCGGTGACGACGATCCCCTCTGAGCCGGTCCAGCCCGCACCAGCGGACACCGCCGAGCAAGCCGAGCCCCCAGAAGCTGAAAGCTCCGAGCAGCCCGATCCTTCTGAGAGCTTCAGGGACGCCGAGACTGAGCCGTCTGACGAGGACGACTCTCCTGCGGGTGGCACGGTAGGGGGGCCCACCCCTGAGGACGCTTCAGCGACCGGGGGGTCCCCTGCCGTGACAGGACCCGCAGGCCAGTTGGATCTCGCTCAGATCGTCAACACCTGGCCCTCGGTCCTGGACAAGCTCCGCGAGACGAGCCCGGCTCTGGCGGCAACCTTCGACGGCGCCCGCCCCGTGTCACTGGACACCGAGGAGGGCCTCCAGGTCGGCTTCCCCGCAGAGCTCACCTTCAACAAGCGCAAGGCGGAGACGCCGGAGAAGCGGGAGTTGATGGCCGACGTGATCGAGGACGTGCTGGGGGAGAGGCTGCGTCCCACTTATGTGCTGCTCGAGGACGAGCCCGCCGCGCCGGAGGAGGAGGCGAAAGCCTCCGACCGCGAGATCGATCACGATGCGCTGGTGGAGAAGCTGAAGAGCGAGTTCGACGCTGAGGAGGTCGGCTGATGGCGAGGGGTGGACCCGGTGGTGGTTTCGACGTCAATGCGCTGATGAAACAGGCGCAGAAGATGCAGGACGAGATGCTGCAGGCGCAGGAGTCGCTCAAGGACGAGGTGGTCGAGGCGAGCGCCGGCGGTGGCATGGTCAAGGTGAAGATGGGCGGTGACCTGACCCTGCGCGAGATCGTCATCGATCCCGAGGCGATCGATCCCGAGGACGCCGAGATGCTCGCCGAGATGGTGCAGGCCGCGGTCAATGAGGGCCTGCGGGCCGCCCAGGCGCTGGCCGAGTCAAAAATGGGCGGAATCACCGGCGGCCTCGGTGGCCTGCCGGGAATGTGAGCACCGAGGGCCCGGCGCCGCTGGCGCGCCTCGTCGCTGAGCTCTCGCGCCTGCCTGGCATCGGCCAGCGCACGGCGCAGCGCCTCGCCTTCCACATCCTCCGCGCCCCCGACGAAGAGGCCGCCGCGCTCTCGGCCGCGATCACCGAGGTGAAGGAGAAGGTCGGGCTCTGCGAAGAGTGCTTCAACCTCGCCGAGGGCCCGCGTTGCCGGATCTGCGCCGACCCCAACCGCGACCGCACGACGATCTGCGTGGTCGAGGAGCCCGCCGACGTGATCCCGATCGAGCGCACCCACGAGTACCGCGGCCTCTACCACGTGCTCGGCGGCGCCCTCTCGCCGATCGACGGGATCGACGCCGAGGACCTGAAGATCGCCGAGCTGCTGCGCCGAGTCGAGGCCGGTGGGGTGCAGGAGGTCGTCCTCGCCACCAACCCGACCACCACCGGCGAGGCCACCGCGCTGCACATCGCCGAGCGCCTGCGCGCTCAGGTCTCGGTCACCCGCCTGGCCAGCGGCCTGCCGGTCGGCGCCGACCTCGAGCACGCCGACGAGGTGACGCTGGGCAAGGCCTTCGCCGGCCGCCGCAGCCTCGACTGAGGAGCAGCAACTTTCGTCCAGCGGCGTCGTGACAAAACGTTGCGACGGCGGACGAACTGACTAGACAAGTGTCAGGCCGCAAATTGCGCGCATTAGTGGTCCTGGCGTCCGTTGCTTTCGAGAAGGTCTTCGAGTGGCGACGCAAGCTCCAACAAGAGGCGCGGTAAGCGGGGGTTCACCGATCGGGCAGGTTGCCCGCGAGGCCTTTGTCGAAGCGGCGCAGAAACTGGCCGAGGAGTTCGGCTCGGTCACCGCGACCGCGGTCGCAGCCGTTCGCGAGGCTCAACCGACCGCACGGGAGCCCGCACCCGCACCCCGGCCGCAGGCCGAGGCGCACACCAGCCTCTTCCAGCCCGGCCACATGCGCCGCCGCCTCGACCAGCTGATCGAGACCAACAAGCGCCACGGCCATCCCTTCGGCCTCGTCGTCTTCGACGTCGACGGCCCCGGAATTCGCGGCGACGATGACGATGACGCCAAGGAGACGATGCTGACCGTCGTCGGGGCGGCGCTGCGAGACGCGGTGCGAATCGTCGACGAGACCTTCCTGCTCGAGGAGGACGCGCTCTGCGTGCTGGCGCCCAACCAGTCAACGGTCGAGGGCGTGCAGATGACCGAGCGCCTGCTGCGCCTGCTCGACGAACTCGAGGCTGCGGGCGGACTGCAGATCACGATCTCCGCCGGTGTGGTCGCTTGCCCGGAGCACGGCAGCGACGCCGATGAGCTGTTGCGCAAGGCCGACGAGGCGATGTGGAGAGCCCGTGCACTGGGCCAGCCGGTCGGCGTCGGCGCTTTGCAAGATCGCTGACAGATTTCGCAAATCTGTCCATAACTTGCGTAAACCTGGATTTCCGGTGGAAGAATGACCACCGGATGCCAGGCATACGAACAAACGCCGCTGCCGAAGTTCTCGGCGTAAGCCCCAACACCCTGCGCAGCTGGGAGCGCCGCTACGGCTTCCCGACACCGAAGCGCACGGTTGGCAACCACCGCAACTACGAGCTGGTCGAGCTGCAGACGCTGCGCGACGCGCTGGCTCAAACCGGCAATATCTCCTCAGCTATTGAGTTGGCGCGCCAGCGCCAGGCCGCGCCGGCCAGCGACGACGGGCTGTTGGCGGCGCTGCAGAGCTTCGATGAGGACGCCGCCGACCGCGCGGTCGAGGAGAGCCTGGCCCTGCGGCCCCTGGAGCGCACCGTCGAGGAGCTCTTGCTGCCGGCGATCGACCGCCTCGCCATCGACCCCGACCGCGAGGCCGAGCTCGAATTCGCCTCACGCTGGGCGACCGGCTGGCTGCACGGTGCCCGCCGCCTCGCCTCCGCCGCTTCCCGCCCGGCCGGCATCCTGCTGCTCGACTCCAGCCGCGGCTCCGACGCCGAGGCCGTACACAGCCAGGCGCTCGACCTCACCCTGCGCCGCGCCGGCTTCCGCGTCTTGATGCTTTCCAACGAGCTCGGCGACGAGCGCCTCGAGCGCGCCCTGCGCGCTCTTGACGCAACCGCGATCGTCCTCTGCGGCCCCCGCGCCGACACCGCCGACGCGGTCAAGCTGGTTCGCCAGATCCGCGAGCTGGGCGTCGACGCACCGCTCTTCGGCTTCCGCGCCAGCGGCCTGATCGGTGACGCGATTCCCTCCGCCGGTGACAGCCCCAGTGAAGTGACGGGGATGCTCAACGCGGATCTCCGCCGCCGGGCCGCGCAGGCCTTCGCTTAGCACGCCAAAAAACCGGCACAGGGCCCGGAGGCCCCATGCCGGTAAGTACCGCGGCGCCTCCGCCGCTGCAGGATCTCCTAGAGCGACGCGATCGACGCTTTGGCGGCGGTGACCACGACCTTCGGCAGCGGCGCGAAATCGAGCGGCGGGCCGTATTTCTTGCCGACGGTGATCGCGTAGCTGATGAACTGAGCGACCAGGGTCTTCTGCGGCGCCGAGTGCGGAACAATCGCGTAGGTGAAGGTTGAGATTGGGTACGCTTCCGTGAATTTTTTCGGTGGATTGACGATGTGAAGTTCGTTGCTCGGTGGAACCTTCTTCACCATCGCAGCAGCGTTTTCGATGTTTTTCAGGTTCGGCAACTCGTAGTTACCGGCTTCGTTCTTGATCGCCGCGACCGGCAAGCCGGCCGCGATCAGGTACGAGGCGGAGATGTAGCCGATCGCTCCCGCGGTGGTGGCGACGACGTTGGTTACTCCTGAGTTGCCTTTAGCCCCGACGCCGTGGGTGAATCCGACTGTGGTCGCGTAACCCACTTCGTTCTTCCAGGGCTTGCTGACCTTGGAGAGATAGTTGGTGAAGGCGTAGGTGTCACCGGAGCCGTCGCTGCGGTAGACCGGCGTGATCGCGAGGTTGGGTAGCTTGACTTTCGGGTTTGCCTTTTTGATCTTTGCGTCGCTCCAGTTGGTGATCTTGCCGAAGTAGATGCCAGCGAGGATCGGCCCGGTGAGGTTCAGGCTCTTCACGCCGGGGATACTGAAGCCGATTCCGGTTGCGCTGAGCGCCCAGGGGATCTGAACGCAGCCGTTGCAGGCAGCGGCCTGTTCGGGGGTGAGCGGGGCGTCGGAGGCGCCGAAGTCAACGGTCCTGGCCGTGATCTGGGCGATACCCGCACCCGAACCGACCGCGCCGTAGGTGACTTTGACGCTGCCGTGGCCGGCGGCTTCGAAGCCGTTGGCCCAGTTGGCCTCCAGCGGGGCGACCAGCGTCGAACCGGCGCCGGTGAGGTTTGCGGATGCAGCAGCGGTCGAGATAGTTGTCATGCACCCGACCATGCCGGTAACCGCGATGAGGAAACCAAACAACCTGTTGCGAATCAAAGGGATTCCTTTCGGCTTGTGTATTCAGTCTTTGCCACAGGCCGTAGAACGTCCCCTGGCGGCTCGCAGGATGGCTTTACCAGAATGAACATATGTTTCAATCGTGTGAAAAGAAGGGTGTTTCAAATATGTAACAACTCGCAGCCTGTTGAAATTGGTGAACGAGGCACGACAAATCCAGAGTTGTGTCAATTCTGTGAAAATCTCACCCTTAAGGTGGGCAAGGGATGTGGAACTGTTCTACGCTGCGCGCGATGAGCGCTGCCACGAGTGCGACAGGGTCTCCGCAGGTCGCCGGCCGGAGCCGCTCGGGGCGGCGCCGCAAACAGTTCGACCGGATCGCCGACGGCGTGCTCTTCGGCGTTTGCGCCTCCGCCGCGCTGCTCAGCGTGGTGCTGATGCTGGTGATCGCTTACCAGGTTGTCCTGGGGGCGGAGCCGGCGATCTCGACCTTCAGCCTTGGCTTTCTCTTCGAAAGCACCTGGCAGCCGAACTTCGGTGTCTTCGGTGCCGGCTCGATGCTGGTTGGGACCATCGTCAGCTCCTTCGTCGCGCTGGCTATCGGCGCCCCAATCGCGATCGCGATTGGCCTCTACCTGAGCTTGTTGGCACCAGCGGGAGTGCGCAGCACGATCGGCCCGTTGGTCGAGATGCTGGCTGCCGTCCCCAGCGTGATTCTCGGCTTCTGGGGCATCCTGATCCTGGCCCCTTTCGTGCAGGGCACCCTCGAGCCCTGGCTTCACGGGACGCTTGGTTTCATCCCGATCTTCGGCGCACCGGAAACCACCGGCGCCAGTGTCTTCACGGCCAGCCTGATCCTGACGATCATGATCGTCCCGATCATTGCCTCGATCTCCCGCGATCTCTTCCTCGCGGTTCCGAGCGAGGTTCAGGATGGAGCAAGCGCACTGGGGGCTACGCGCTGGGAGGTGGTCCGCGGAGTCGTGCTGCCTTCGACCGCTTCGGGGGTCGTCGCGGCTTCGCTGCTTGGGCTCGGCCGGGCACTGGGCGAGGCGATCGCCGTCACCCAGGTGATCGGCGCCGGCTCGGCAATCAACACCTCGCTGTTCAAGACGGGGGACACGCTCGCCTCGCGGATCGCCAGCCAGTTTCCCGGCGCGATCACTGAGATGCACAAAGCATCGTTGTTCTATCTGGGGGTGATCCTGCTCGTCATCGGGCTGATCTCGAATCTGGCGGCGCAGTGGGTCGGCCGCCGTTTCGACTACCGGCGGATGACGACGAAGTGAGCGGGGCCGGCTTCGATCCAGCCGCGCCGCTCATCGCCAGCGGCAACCTGCGCCGGCGCCGGGCGTTCAGTCGGGCGACTGAGCTCGGCGCGACCGGGGCCGCCTTCTTGGCCGTGGCGGTGCTGGCGATGGTCGTCTACTCGGTGGCCGCGCGGGGCGCCAGCGCGCTCAGCCTCGAATTCCTCGTCACCGGGGCGCCGACCGGGATCGCGCCGGCACTCGTCGGCACTGGCCTGATCGTCGGCGTGGCTACCGCGATCGCGATGCCGCTGGGAGTCCTGGCGGCGCTCTTTCTGACCGAGTTCGCGGGCGAGCGCATGATCCGCATCAGCAAGCTCACCTTGGACCTGATCAACGGCTTGCCCTCGATCATCATCGGGCTCTTCGTCTTCGGCCTGCTCGTCGACCACCACACGCAATCAGGCTTTGCCGGTTCGGTGGCGCTGGCGATCATCATGCTGCCGCTGGTAGCCCGGGGCACCCAGGAGGTCCTCCTCCTCGTTCCCGGCAACCTGCGCGAAGGCGCGAACGCCCTTGGCGTCAGTCGCTGGCGCACTGTGCTGACCGTGATCCTGCCCAGCGCCCTTGGCGGGATCCTCACCGCGACCGTGCTGGCGGTGGCCCGCGCTGCCGGCGAGACGGCGCCGCTGATACTCGTCTCCTCCGTTTTCGACGGCAAAGAAGTGCTCTTCAAGATGAGCGAAGCGATGCCGAACGTGCCGGTGCGGATCTTCCAGCTATCCGAGGAAGGCAATCCCGAAGGCATCGCCCAGGCCTGGGGGATGTCGCTGGTGCTGATCACCATCATTCTCCTTGCAAGCGTCGGGGCCCGGGCGATGCACGCCCGCAGCCGCAGAAAGATGAGCTCATGAACACTTCCGAACGAACTCTCCTCGCTGACCAAGCCCGCCCAGTTGAGCCAATCGCTCCGCCTCCGTCCGCGCCCCCTCGGGTTCGCATTCAGCTGGAGCCTGACCCCGCTGGGCGGATCAGCGGCCGCCGCCCGAGGGTCGCGGCCGAGTCCGTTTTCGAGGTCAACGACGTCTCGGTCTTCTACGGCGCCAAGAAGGCGCTCGCCGGTGTCAGCATGCGGATTTCGCGCAGCAGGATCACCGCCCTGATCGGTCCCTCGGGCTGTGGCAAGTCGACCTTCATCCGCAGTCTCAACCGGATGAACGACACGGTGCCGGCCTTCCGGCTAGAGGGTCAGGTCCTGTACCACGGCCATGATCTCTACGCGGGCAACGTTGACCAGGTCGAGGTCCGGAGGCGGATTGGCATGGTCTTCCAGAAGCCCAACCCGTTCCCGAAGTCGATCTACGACAACGTCGCCTGGGCGCCGCGCAACCTCGGCCTGCGCCAAGGCCTCGACGAACGGGTGGAGAAAGCGCTGCGTGGCGCGGCGCTCTGGGACGAGGTGAAGGACCGGCTCCGCGACAGCGCCTTGGGGCTCTCCGGCGGCCAGCAGCAACGCCTCTGTATCGCCCGCGCGATCGCGATTGAGCCGGATGTGCTGCTGCTCGACGAGCCGGCCTCGGCGCTCGACCCGATCGCCACCGCCTCGATCGAGGACCTGATGCACAGCCTCAAGGGACGCTTCACGATCGTGATCGTCACCCACAACATGCAACAGGCCGCGCGAGTTGCCGACGAGACCGCCTTCTTCGGCCTCGACTCGAGTGCGGGCGCGCCGGCAGGGACCCTGATCGAGTTCGCCGAGACCGAGACGATCTTCAGCAACCCGGCGGACCCGCGCACGCGCGACTACGTCACCGGGCGTTTCGGCTAACGCTTGAGGATCGCTTCGCTGGGAACCTGCCGGAGCAGGGGCTGCCCACACTGCCAGCAGAAGGTGGCGCCGGTGCTGTGGGGAGCGCCGCAGGCCGTGCAGGAGCCGGCGGTGCCGGTCTGCTCCATGCGCACGATCCGCTCGACCTCGCCAAGCTCAGCGTCAGCGTCCTGGAGGGCAACGGCGCGTTTGACCAGCACCTCGACCTCGATCTGGTTGCGGACCGCCATCTCGTAAACCAACCCGCCGAGGTCCCACTGCAGCTCGGCAACCCGGGCGACGAGCTGATCGCGTCGCCGTTCGAGGTCGATGGTGAGCTCGTGCTCGGTCGTGGCAGGGGTCGTCGGCGTGGCACTCCGGGTCGGGGCGCTGCCGTTCTGACGCTTGCGGGTGAGTCTGCCGGGAAGTTTCATTCGCCGAAGAATTCTCCTGTGAATTCGCCACCTTTACAGCCAGCCGCGCTGTTTTCGCACTTGCTGCCGACTTTCGCCGTCGGCGGCGGCAGCTTCACCCCGGCGCTCGGTTTCAGCACTTCTTCCGCGCCCTGGCCGGTTTCCGCCCTCTTGGCGCTTGCGCTTGCCTTCTTCGCGCCTTTGCTGGCATTGCTGCCCGCACTCGCCTGTTTAGTCGCATTGGTCGTTTCAGCTTCGCCACCCCCGTGCACGGTGATCACCGGGGCCGGCGCTGCGGCGTTGGTCGCGACGGGCTGGGTTCCGGAACGGCCGATCAGCACACCGACGCCCATCGCCAGCAGCAAGGTGCCGACTCCGGCGATCAAGGCCGCGTTGGGTGAGAGGCGCCGGCGTGGTTGCGGTGATGGAGCGGGGCCGGCCACCGCCTCTGGCGGAGTCCGCATCGCGTCCATGAAGGTGACCGCGTTCATGAACGGCAAGCGGGGCTCGCCGCAGCGCTGTCCGCAGTGCAGGCAGTAGCGCTGGTCTGCGGCAATGGCCATCCCGCATGACGGGCACTGCTCGCCCGCCGCGCTGACTAGTGAGTGATCCACGGGTTCGCATCGTCTTCGTGATGGAGTTGCGAAATGTTTCGGTGTTGTGAAAAAGAGTGAACAGTGAGTGTTCACATCTGGATGACAACTCGGTGGCGCGACGGAGAGAGACTCCGTGGCCGTGGCGATCTCTGCCGATGACCCCGGCCGCGGGCGTGTCTCTGGATGCAGGAGCTGCGGCGCCCGCCTCGAGCCAGATCAGCGCTACTGCTTCGTGTGTGGCGAGCGGCGTGGCGCGATTCCGGCGGCGGTCGCCAAATGGCTCTCAATAATCGAGCCGGCGGCTGACAGCAGACCCCCTCAGGCCCCGGCTCCCACGCCGCAGGAGCCGGGCGCCGCCCGGCCGAGCTATATGCCGACGCCGCGCAGCACGGCTATCGCGGTGCTGACCGTACTGGGCTTTGGCGTCTTGCTCGGGGGTCTGACCGGTCCGGCCGCGCAGAGTGCCGGGATCGCTCCGATCGTCCTCTACAGCGAGGCCGAACCGTCACCGCCCGCCGCGCCGGCACCGGAAACGCCCGAACCGGTTGCTGTAGCTGGACCGCCTGCCGCAGCTGAAGTTCCCCTTGCTCCCGCAGCGCCCGAAGAAACGGCCACCGCTCCCCCGAAGAAAAAACTCACCCCCGAACTGCCCGAAGAACCCAGCCTGCCGCCAATCCACCACGTCTTCGTGATCGTGCTCGCTGACCACGGCTTCGAGGAAACCTACGGTCCAAGCTCGACCGCGACCTACATCTCAAAAACGCTGGCGGGAAAAGGTGAGCTGCTCTCCAACTACTACGCGGTGACGAGCGGCGCTCTGGCCAACGAGATTGCCTTGATCAGCGGTCAGGGTCCCAACTCGGCGACCGTGGCGAACTGCACCGAATACAAGGACTTCGCCGCCCCAACACTCAGCACCATGGGCCAGGCTGAAGGCGAAGGTTGCGTCTACCCCGCCGAAATCAACACCCTGCCAGGGCAGTTGGTTGCGGCGAAAAGGTCCTGGAAGGCCTACATCGGTGGAATCGGCAACGGTCAGGCAGGGGAGCCGACCACCTGCCGCCATCCCGGGCTCGGCGAAGCCGACCCCGCGCAGGCGCCGCGGCCAGCCGATCCGTACGAGACCTGGCGCAATCCCTTCGTCTACTTCCACTCGATTATCGACAGCCCCGAATGCGCCGAACGCGACGTCGGCCTGGAACAGCTGAGCCTCGACCTGAGGAAGGAAACCCGCACTCCCTCTTTCTCCTACATCGTGCCCGACGCCTGTCACGACGGTGGCGAAGCGCCGTGCGAACCCGGAGCGCCTGCCGGGTTGGCGACGGCTCAGTCCTGGCTCGAAACCACGATCGCCGAAATCGAAGCGTCACCCGCCTACAAAACGTCGGGCTTGATTGCGATCACCTCGGCCCAAGCGCGCCAGGACCTGCCCGAACCAGATACCGGCGCCTGTTGCGGGACCCCCGAATACCCCAATCTTCCCGCTTCCGGGGCGGCGCTGCCGCCCTCGTCCGGCCCGGTGAAAGAAAGCGGCGGTGGAGGCCGGGTGGGGATGCTGCTGCTCTCGCCCTTCGTCGACCCCGGCAGCGTCAACGAAACCGGTTACTACAACCACTTCTCGTTCCTGCTCAGCGTCGGTGAACTACTCGAAGTCACGCCGCCGCTCGGCTACGCCGCCGAATCGGTGTTGACCACCTTCGACAGCTCCGTCTTCAACTCAGCAGCAGCGCCAGCTGGCGCGACTGCGCCAGCAAGCTCCCGTCCCGGCTCCAGAGCTCGCCGTCTTCCTCGAAGAAGCCGTGGCGGGCGAGGCCGGAGCGAAAGACGGCGAGGTGGGGGTCCTCGGGTGAGGCGCCCGGCTCGGGCAGGGGAGTGCGGAAGTGGACCGTGTAGTCGATCGTCGGCGCCGGCACCGCGCGCTCGAGCCCGATGAAGGGGGCGGGAAACCAGGCGTCGAGGATCGCCGCGGCCAGCGGGGCGTCGAGCAGGCGGGGCTCGCGGGCGCGCATCCAGACGCCGCTGTGCGGCGGCCCGCCGGAGAAGGCAGTCCCGCCCAGGGCCGGGCACAGGCTGTAGTTCTGCATCATCCTCGGCATGCCCCGGACCTGCTCGGGATCGGGCGAGTAGAGCTCCTCCGGAGGCTCGACCGCCGGCATGCGCAGCTCCTCGAAGCCGCTCGCGTCGAGGTCGTCGGCCAGCACCGCGAGCGCCGTCGCCTGCAGCTCACCGCCCTGTTCCAGCCGCGCCGAGAGGAACGTCACCGTGCCGCCTTCGCGCTCGACCTCGACCGCGATCTCAACCGGGCCGGCGACGGGTGCACGGGGAAACTGAACCGTGAGCGAGCGCGGCGCCCGTTCGACCGCCGCCGCCCGCTGGATCGCGCGCAAGATCACCGCCGCCACGTAGCCGCCGTTCGGCCCTTTCTCGACCCACCAGCGCTCGCTCATCTCGGCGCCGAAGCGGCCGTCGCCGAGCTCGGTCACTTCGGTATCGAGGTCGAAAGGGTGCACCGCGCTCGGCGCATCCTTGCCGATCCCAGCAGACGCCACGCTAGGCCTTCTCCGGCTCAGGCTCGGACAGGCCCGCGCCGCCCTCGCTGATCCCGAAGCGTTCGTGCAGCCGCCGCAACGGCTTCGGCGCCCACCAGTTCCATTTGCCGAGCAGCTCCATCAGCGAGGGGACGAGCAGGGCGCGGATGATGCTGGCGTCGATCAGCACGGCGAGGGCGGTGCCGACGCCGTTCTCCTTGATGAAGATGATCTGGGAGGTGGCGAAGGCGCCCATCGCGACGGCGAAGAGCAGAGCGGCTGCGGTGACGATGCGGCCGGTCCGCTCGAGCCCGATCGCCACCGCCTCCGAATCCGAGGCGCCGTTGTCGCGCGCCTCCTTGATCCTCGACAAGAGGAAGACGGCGTAGTCGGTGGAGAGGCCGAAGGCGACGGCGAAGAGCAGGATCGGCATCGTCTGCTCGATCGCGCCCGGGCTGGTGTAGTCGAGGAAGCCCTCGAAGCGGCCGTCCTGGAAGATCAGCACCAGCAGGCCGAAGACGGCGCTGAGGTTGAGGAAGTTCATCAGCAGCGACTTGATCGGCAGGATCACCGATCCGGTCATCAGGAAGAGGATGACCAGGGTGGCGACGATGATGATCGCCAGCACGATCGGCAGGTGGCGGACGAGGCTGGTCTGCAGGTCGACGAAGTCGGCCGTGGCGCCGCCGACCAGCGTCGTCGTCCCCGGCGGCGGTCGCAACTCGCGGATCCGATTCACGGTCGTCTGGCTGGCCTCGGAGACAAAGGGGTGGCTGGAGACGACCTGCAGCGCGGTTACGTCGCCCTTCAGCCGTTGCGGCGGGTTGACTTCGGCGACGCCGGGCAGCTTGCGGACCTGGGCCGCGACGCGCGCCGCCGCGCCCGGTCCACCGCCTTCGACGTCGATCCAGATCGGCGTTTCGCGATAGGGCGGGAACTCCGAGCTGACCGTGTCGTAGGCCTGCCGGGCGCTGGCTGACTCAGGCAGCACCCTGGGGTCGACGGTGTCGAACTTGATGTTGAAGAAGGGGATCCCCATCGCGATCAGCAGCAGGGCGCTGACCGTCGCCACCGGCGCCGGCCGGCGCATGACAAAGCGCGAGAGCCGGTACCAGAAGCCGTGCTCGTCGGGCCGTGTGTCGGCCTCGGCGCGACGCTGCAGGAAGCGCGGCGAGAGCGAGTTGACGCGGGTGCCGAGCAGGGTCAGCACGGCCGGCAGGACGGTGAGCGAGATCAGCGCCGCAAACAGCGCCACCAGCGCCCCGCCGAGGCCCATCGAGTAGAGGAAGCGCTGCGGGAAGACGAGCAGCGAGGCGAGCGCCGCGCTGACCGTGAGCGAGGAGAAGAACACCGTGCGCCCCGCGGTTGCGAGCATGCGCCGCATCGCCGGCAGTCCCGGCCCGTCCTTGGCGATCTCCTCGCGATATCGCGAAACGACGAAGAGGCTGTAGTCGATCGCCAACCCCAGTCCCAGGGCAGTGGTCAGGTTGAGGGCGAAGATCGAGATCGAGCCGACCTCGCTGGCGATCCGCAGGATCAGGAAGGTGCCGACGATCGCCAGGCCACCGATCATCAGCGGCAGCAGCGAGGCGACGAGGCTGCGGAAGAAGAGGAAGGAGAGTAGGAAGAGGAGGGGGAAGGCGAGCATCTCCGCCGTGCGCAGGTCCTCCTCAACCTGCTTGTTGACCTGCTCCTGGGCGACCGCTGCACCACCGACCACGACGCCGGGCTTGCCGGAGAGCTCCTCGGCGATGTCGGCGCCCGCTTCCTGCCACTCCTTGTCGTCGAAGGTTTTGAGCGAGACGGCGAAGTAGGTGGAGCGGCCGTCGCGAGAGACGAAGACGGGGGAGCGGGTGTCGTAGTAGCCGGTCACCGACTTGACGTCGGGGCGACTACGCACGCTCTGCTCCAGCGCCTCGACCCGGGCCCGCGTCGCCGGCGCTGCGACCGGCGCGTCCTTGACCACGACGAGCACGGCCGGGATGCGCAGGCCGGCGTCGTGCAGGCGTTCGCGCGATTCGACCGTCTCGGTGGTGGGGTCGTCGGCGCCGTAGGGATCGAGGCGGCTGGCGACGCCGCCGCCGATCACGCCGGCGAGCAGGAAGAAGAGGATCGCGAAGATGCCGATCCGGCGGGCTTTGCCGTCGGCGAAACGGGCAAGGGCGTCGAACATCATTTGCTCCTTTCGGGCCGGGCGGCAGCAAGCAGACGTGCCTCCATCCGCTCGCACCAGCCGGCGAACCACTCGTTGTACTCAATGCCCCCCTGCAGCACCATCAGTGAGAAGGGCTCCTCCAAGGTTTTCGGTTCCATCTCGCGCAGCCGTTGCACCAGCCCGAGCCGGTACTCGCGCATCGCCCGCAGTGTCTCCGCCGCCTCCTCGGGCGCCAGCAGTTCGGAGAAAAACAGCTTCAGCAGCCCTTCTTCGCGCATCTCCGTGGTCTCCGGGGGCTGGCGCAGCCATTCGACCAGCTTCGCTTTGCCGGCGGCGGTGATCGCGTAGACGTTCCGCTTGCGCTCTCCGCGTGGGGCGTCGCTGCCCTCGACCAAGCCGGCCTCCGAGAGCCGTTTCAGCTCCGGGTAGATCTGGCCGTAACTGGCCGCCCAAAAGAAGCGGGTGGAGTTGTCGACGGCGGCCTTGATCTCATAGCCCGAGCGCGGCTCGCGGCTGACCATGCCGAGGATGACGTAGGCGGTGGGCGTCAGCTCCATGCCCTAGATATATCTCCCAGATATATCTAGATGTGTGATCGTGGTCACGCCTATTGCGCAAATATTTTTGACTTTCCCCTTCACACAGGCCATGCTGGGCAGGCACGGCGGCGATCTGGGAGGACGCAATGTTAGGAAGTGGCGGCGAAGCGGGAAGAACAGGGCGGCGATCGGAACCCGCGACTGCGGCGATATCGCTATTTGCGTTCCTGAGTCTGCTCGCCGTCTCGGTAGGGCTTGCCACCGCCGCGACGCCAGCCAGCGAAAAGCGCAGCTACATCATCACCCTCGAGGATTCGATCGATCACCCTGGGCAGGTGGGCCGGGCCCAGGTCGATCGCTATGGGGGGCGCCTCGGTTTCATCTATCGCTACGGGCCGATCGGCTACTCGGCGACGCTGGCCGCGGATGCTGTGGAGGCGTTGCGGCGCGAGCCCTCGGTCGTCGAAGTCACGCCCGACCTGATCACCGGCGAAGCGGCGGCGCAGACGGCGTCGACCGGGATCAAACGGGTCTTTGCCTTCGCCAACAAAGCGCTGCAGATCGACGAAAAAAACAACCATTGGGTGAATGCCGACGTGGCGGTCATCGATGCGGGCTTCGTCAAAGAGAAAGACCTCAACCTGGTGAAAAGCGTCTTCTGCAAACTCGTCGGGGGCATCGCGGCGTGTAAAGCAGAAGAAACCCCGGACCGCACCGACGAACACGGAACCGCGGTCGCCAGTGTGCTCGGCGCGATCGACAACGAAGAAGGGGTGGTAGGCGTTGCTCCTGGCGTCCGGCTTTGGTCGATCAAGGTTCTGGACGACACCGGCGTCAAAGAATCGGTGGCGATCGCGGCGATCAACTGGGTGACTGAACACGCCGAAGAAATCGAGGTAGCCAACATGAGCATCGGCTGCGCCGGGACCGGCGTATGCACCGCCTCGGGAATTAAAACCGCGATTTCGGCGGCGGTCGGCGCCGGCGTCGTCTTTGTCGTCTCGGCCGGCAACAACAACATCGACGTGAGCAAAAACGGCTACGGCAACAACCCCTCCGCGATCACCGGCTCCGGCATCGCCGACTACAACGGGAAACCGGAATTCGGGGCGGCGACCCTGTGGAGCCCGAGCTGCTCGCCGGAAAAACTGAAAGAAGGCGAAGAAACCCTCGGTAAAGACGACGAACGGTATTCCAACAGCAACTGGGGAGAACTGGTCGACCTGACGGCGCCCGCGGTCTGCATCCGCACGCTGAAAAAAGGCGGCGGCCTCGCCTACTGGTCCGGGACCTCATTCGCCGCTCCCGAGATCGCCGGCGCGGCGGCGATCCTGGCCGAACATGAAAACCCGGAAACGCTTTCCGACGTCACCGAAATCAGCGAAACGCTGAAGGCGAGTGGCAACTATGGCTGGGTCGACACTTCCGCCGACGGCTTCTGGGAGCCGCTGCTCGACCTCCACGACGAAGCGATCTTCAAATAAGACACCCAGCTGATCCGCCTGTAGTCTGCAAGACATGCCGATCGACCAGAGCAAGATGGGCCAGGTGGTGACCGCGCAGATGGAGGCGCTGGAAGCCGACTACGGCGAGGATTGCCAGATCGGCGACGTCTGCACGATCGTCGAGGTGATCGGCCCGCACGGCTCGCACGTGCGGGTGCGGACCAGCGACATGCGACCTCACATGGCCCTGGGCCTGATCCGCATGGCCGAGCACGCGATGCTCGGCAATCTCGGCGGCGGCAGCGGCGAGTAGCGCCGCCCAAGGTGCAACGTTTTCTGGTCGCACGAGGACCGGAAAACGTTACGGCCGGGCGTCCCTTGATCCAGCTCGGCGACGAGTGAGCGCTTATCCTCAGTCGTCCATGTCTGAGCAGGAATCCAACACGGTGGTGATGAAGTTCGGCGGCACCTCGGTGGCCGGCGCCGAGCAGATCAAGCGCGCCGCGCGCCGCATCGTCGCCGCCCGCGAGGCGGGCAAGCGAGCCGTCGCCGTGCTCTCCGCCCGGGGCAAGACCACCGACGAGCTGGTCGCCCAGGCGATGGAGATCTCGGCGCGGCCGGACTCGCGCGAGATGGACATGCTGCTCTCGACCGGTGAGCGGATCTCCTGCGCGCTCTGCGCGATGGCGATCCACGACATGGGCCACAAGGCGATCTCGTTGACCGGCTCCCAGGCGGGCATCGTCACCGACTCCTCCCACACCAAGGCGCGGATCATCGACGTGCGCGCCGAGCGCATCCAGGAGGCGCTGGAGGAGGACCACATCGTCCTCGTCGCCGGCTTTCAGGGTGTCTCGACCACCAGCCACGACGTGACCACGCTGGGGCGCGGTGGCTCGGACACGACCGCGGTTGCCCTCGCTGCGGCGCTCGATGCCGAAGTCTGCGAGATCTACACCGACGTCGCCGGCGTCTTCAGCGCTGACCCGCGGATCGTCCCCGACGCCCGCAAGATCCCGGTCGCGACCTTCGAGGAGACACTCGAGATGGCCGCTTCGGGCGCCCGCGTCCTGCAGTTGCGCTCGGTCGAGTACGCCCGCAACCACGGTGTGCGCATTCACTGCCGCAGCAGCTTCGAGGACGGTCCCGGTACCCTCGTCGTCAGCGAGGACGAGAGCGAGCAGGAGACCATGGAGCAGCCTTTCGTAACAGCCGTGACCCACTCCGTCGACGAGGCGCGGGTCACTCTGATCGGGATCCGCGACGAGCCCGGCGTTGCCGGTGAAATCTTCAACGCCCTGGCCGAGGCCGGGATCAACGTCGACGTGATCATCCAGAACGAGCCGGTCAGCGACGACGAGCTCGCCGACCTCTCCTTCACGATCGACCGCGCCGAGCTGACCACCGCCACCGACGCGCTCGCCGCGCTCGGCGACGTCAGCGAGGGAATTCGCACCGACGATCAGATCGGCAAGGTCTCGATCATCGGCGCCGGCATGCGCTCGCACCCCGGCGTCGCCGCCAAGGTCTTCGAGGTGCTGGGCGGCGAGGAAATCAACATCGAGATGATCTCCACCTCGCCGATCAAGATCTCGTGCGTGATCTCGGCCGAGCAAGTGCCCGCCGCGGTGCGTGCTTTGCACCAGGCCTTCGAGCTGGGCGCCGACGCGGTGCGTGCCGAAGACCCCGAAGGCGCCGAGCACCGACCCACGGTCGGTACCTGACTCGCTGGTTACTCGCGCGAGATGACTGGCGACAGCTACAGAGTCGGAGTCTTGGGTGCCACCGGCGCGGTCGGCTCGACCATCCTCGAGATCCTCGCCGAACGCGATTTCCCCGCCGCCGAGGTCGTCCCCTTCGCTTCCGAGCGCTCGGCCGGTCGCCAGCTCGATTGGAACGGCTCGACCCTGGAGTGCCGGCCGCTGAGCCCGGAGACGATCCAGGGCCTCGACGTCGTCCTCTCCTCGGCCGGCGGCTCGGTCAGCGCCGAGTGGGCCCCGCAGCTGGTCGAGGCCGGGGCGGTCGTCGTCGACAACACCAGCTACTGGCGTATGTACGAGGAGGTGCCACTGGTCGTCGCCGGGGTCAACCCGGAGGCCGCGGCCGCCCACAAGGGCATCGTCGCCAACCCCAATTGCACGACGATGGTGATGATGATGGCGCTGGCGCCGATCCACCGCGCGGTGGGCCTGGAGCGCCTCGTTGTCTCCTCCTACCAAGCGGTCTCCGGCACCGGCCAGCGGGCGATCGAGGAGATGCTGGCGCAGGCGCGGGCGGCGCTGGCGGGCGAAGAGGTGCCGCCGCCGAGCATTTACCCGCACCAGATCGCCTTCAACGTGCTGCCCCAGGTTGAGGTCTTCAAGGACGGCGACGACTACACCACCGAGGAGCGCAAGGTGATGGCCGAGACGCGCAAGATCCTCGGCTTCGGCGACGAGGTGGCGATCTCCGCCACGTGTGCCCGCGTGCCGGTGATCAGCGGCCACTCGGAGTCGATCAACGTGCGCACTAAAGAGGACCTCTCGCCAGAGGACTGCCGCGCCCTGCTCGGCGAGGCGCCCGGTGTGATCGTCGTCGACGATCCCGCCGCCGGCAAATACCCGATGGCACTCGACGCCGCCGGCCGCGACGACGTCCTCGTCGGCCGCATCCGCCGCGACCCCGACCAGGAGCGCACCCTCAACCTCTGGATCGCCGGCGACAACCTGCGCAAGGGCGCCGCGACCAACGCCGTCCAGGTGGCTGAGCTGCTTATCGAGCGTGACCTGCTCGCCGACTGACGGCCCCGGAGGCCGCCATGCGGCGTCCTCAGTCGTCCGAATAGCGCTGCTATTCGGACTCCCTGCGTCCTTGCCTGGCAGCCTCCGGACCTCGTCAGTAGCCGAGCGCATATAAGACTTGGATGGATATCGCCTTCGACGACGCGGTTTTGATCTTCGGCGGGCTGCTGACCGTCGTCGCGGCGCTCTCGGGAGTGATGAAGGGGACCGTGCTCTCGGCCTCGGTGCTCTCGGTGGCGCTGGGAGTCGCGTTGGCGGCCTCCGGCGTCGTCGATATCGATCCGGAGTCCGAGTCGATCGTCCAGCTGGTAGAGCTGGCGCTGATCCTCACCCTCTTCTCCGACGGCATGTTCGTCGAGCGCGAGCTGCTGCAGCGACACTGGAGCCCGGTGGCGCGGGCGCTCGCGATCGCGATGCCGATCACGATGGTGCTGCTCGGGCTGGTGGCGAAGCTGCTCTTCCCCGATCTGAGTTGGGCGGAGGCACTGTTGCTGGCGGCGGTGCTCTCACCGACGGACCCGGTGGTCACCTCCGCGGTCGTCACCTCGAAGATCGTGCCGGCATCGGTCCGCCACACGCTCAACCTTGAGTCCGGCCTCAACGACGGCCTCGCCCTGCCCTTCGTCCTCTTCTTCCTCGTCCTCGCCGGCCCCGGTGGCGACCCCGGCGGCGAAGCGGCGAAGCTGGTCGGCGAGGCGCTCTTCGGCGCCGCCGTCGGCGTTGGCCTGGGCACGCTCGGCGGGCGCCTGCACCACCGCCTGCCGGGCGGCGGCATCACAGCCCGCTTCGAGGGGATCTACGCGGTCGGCATCGCCCTCTTCGCCTTCGGCCTCGCCGAAGCGACGATCGGCAACGGCCTGATCGCCGCCTTCGTCTGCGGCATCGCGATGGCGGCCAGCGAGCGCGAGGTCCCCGAGGGCTTCGTCGAGTTCGCCGAGAACACCAGCGCGATCCTGCAGGTGCTCACCTTCTTCGTCTTCGGCGCCCTGATCGTCGCCACCGGCTTCCACCACGACATCCCGCCGCTGATCCTCTTCGTCGTCTTCGCCCTGCTCGTCGCCCGCCCGCTGGCGGTGATGCTCTCCTTCGTCAAAACAGGCATCCCGCGCCCGCAGAAGCTCTTCATGGCCTGGTTCGGCCCCAAGGGCGTCGCCTCGATGCTCTTCGCCCTCTTCGTGCTCAAGTCCGACGTCGGCGACGCCACCCTGATCTTCGACATCGCCGCGATAGCGATCATCTGCTCGATCGTCGCCCACGGCCTCACCGACACCGTCGGCGCCAAATGGCTCGCCCGCCGCGTCGGGCTGCAGCGCCCCGGCTAGAGCGCAGGCGCACCTGCCTTGGCGATGAAGTGTTTTGTCTGCTAGACTAAGCAGTGCATGGCGACCTGGGAAGAAGCAAGGATCAACCGCCTCGAGGAGCGCATCAACCGAATCGAGCGCAAAGAATGGGAGCGCCGCGAAGCGATCCTCCGGCTCCTAACCAGCGGTGTCGCACTCGCCTCGATCGTCTTCACAACCGTGATGCTCACCCTCGCCATAGCCCGCCACGTCCACTGATCTGGGCGCTTCGAGCCGCAGGAGCTTCAGCGCGCCGCAAGTGGCCGAAGCAGTTCTCGGTGCGCTTCCAACCTGATCCGCTCTTCGAATCGAGAAGAGCGTGTGCGCAGGGTCTGCGGACACTCAGCGCGAAGCGCGTCCGCAGACCCTGCGCACACGCTCACCTCGTTTGGATCACCAAATCAGGCAGGAACCGCAGCAAGCCGCTCTTCGACCCACTTGGTCGAAGCGATGTGCTTGCTCATCCCCAGTTCCTTCGGTTCCGCACCCAGCGCCAGCGAGACCAGCTGCGGCAGGTGCAGGACCGCGAGGCCGAGGTCGCGATTGACCACCTTTGCCGCCTCGGGCTGCTGCATGTCGAGGTTGAGATGGCAGAGGGGGCAGGGGGTGACCAGGCAGTCGGCGCCGGCGTCGAGCGCGTCACCGACGTGGGTGCCCGCCTGGCGCAGCGAAGTGTCGCGGTTCATCGTGATCACCGGGAAGCCGCAGCACTTGCGGGCGCCGTCGTACTCGACGACCTCACCGCCGAGCGCCTCGATCACTTTCTCCAGGTAGAGATCGCGTTCGGGGAACTCGTCGTAGCCGAGCCGCTCCTTGGGGCGGACCACGTAGCAGCCGTAGAAGGGGCCGACGCGCAGGCCGCTGAGCGGGCGCGTCACCTTCTCGGCGAGGCGGTCGAGGCCGTAGTCCTCGACCAGCAGCCAGAGGAAGTTCTTGTTGGTGAAGCCGTCCTTGCCCTTCTCGTAGGCGAGGCCCTGGCCGCTCAGCACCTCGTTGACGTGGGCGCGGTAGGAGGAGTCGGCGTCGAGTCGCTGCTGGCACTCGGACTGGGCGCCCTGGCAGGTCGAGCAGATGTTCATCATCGAGAGCCCGGTCTGCTGGGCGAGGGCGAAGGTGCGGGCGTTGAGCGTGTCGGCGAGCTCCTGGTTGTGCTCGGCGATGACGCCGGCGCCACAGCAGTTGGCGCGGTCGAGTTCGACCAGCTCGATGCCGAGCTTCTCGGCGGCGATCGCCATCGAGCCGTGCAGCTCGGTGGTGAAGCCGCGCGAGACGCAGCCGGGCCAGTAGGCGACCTTGATCTGACCGTCGCTCATGACTCCTCCTTCGTGTCCGCGGCCGCAGCTGCCTCCGCCGTGATCGCCTCGTCCGTCATCTCATCGGGCTCCGGTTCGACGAAGTCCTCGTCCTCGCCCTTGATGTAGATGTTGAATTCCTCGCGGTGCTCCTCGGCGTGCTCGTAGATCGCCTTGACCTCGTCCTGGGCGCCGCCGGGCAGCTTGGGATGGAGCCCCGGGATCACCTTGTGAGCGGAGCGGGCCTTGCCGGTCTTGATCGCCCGAAGCACCGTCGGCAGCGACTCGATCAGGCCCTTGATCGCTCCGATCGACGGTTTGAGCTTGCCTTTGACGCCGGGCGCGTAGGACTCCTGAACCAGCAGTGCCTCATCGAGGGTGCCCTTCTTCTCGATGATCTTGACGAAGGCCTCCTCGTGGCTGTGGCCGTTGTTGGGGTCGTCGTCGATCCCGGCCTCGCCGGCTTTGCGGCGCAGGCGCATGATCTGGTCCATCGGCGCCACGCCCTTGGGACAGGCGTCGATGCAGCTGAAGCAGTGGGTGCAGTCGTAGATCCCGTGCGGATCGTGGGCGAGGTCGTGGAGGCGCTCCTTGGTCTCGGCGTCGCGCGGGTCGCCGACGAAGCGGTAGGCCTTGGCCAGTGCCGCCGGGCCGATGAAGTCGGGGTCGGCTTCCATCGAGAGGCAGGAGGAGACGCAGGCGCCGCACTGAATGCAGGCCATCGACTGGGTGATGTCGATCATCGACTCGGGCTCGACCACGTACTCGCGCTCGGGCGCCTCGCCGTGGGGGAGGAGCCAGGGGGTGACGCGGCGGATCTTGGTCCAGTGGGTCGACTCCATGTCGGTGATCAGGTCCTTGATGACCGGCATATTTCCCATCGGCTCGATGACAATTGGGGGTGTGCCGCCGTCGGCGCTGGGGCTGACGCTGGCTTTGCGCTCGGCCAGCTCCTGGGCCTCGCCGACCTGGGTCTTGCAGCCGAGGCCGGACTGGCCGTTTATCTTCATCCCGCAGGAGCCGCAGATCGCGGCGCGGCAGGAGCAGCGCACCGAGAGCGAGCCGTCGTCGCGGTCCTTGGCCTGCAGCAGGCCGTCGAGGACGGAGAGCGAGGGATCGAGCTCGACCTTGAACTCCTCCCAGTAGGCGCCCTCGCCACTCTCGGGCAAATACCGGCGCACTTTCAAGGTGTAGGTGGCCATCAGTAGCTCCTCACTTCCGGTTCCCACTGGGTGATCGTCACCTCTGAGTAGGAGATCTCCGGGCCGTCGTCGTTGAGCTGCAAGTCGATGTGCTTGAGCCACTCCTCATCATTGCGCTCCGGGAAGTCCGTCCTGTACTGGGCGCCGCGGCTCTCCTTGCGCTCGAGTGCGGCGACGCAGGTGCACTCGGCGTTGTCGAGCATGTAACCGAGCTCGATCGCGCCCAGCAGGTCCTGGTTGAAGATCGAGCTCTTGTCGTCGATGTAGGCCGTCTTGGCCTCCTCCTTGAGCCGGCGCACCGTTTCCAGCGCTTCGGTGATGCCCGCCTCGTCGCGGAAGACCGCGACCTTGGCGTCCATGACCGTGCCCAGGTCGAACTTGATCTCCGAGACGCGGCGTCCGGAGCCCTTCTCGCGGGCGGAGATCGCGTCGATCGTCGCCTGCTCTGCCTCGAGCACCGCTTGCGAGGGCCGCGAGCCCTCGGTGCGCTTGGCGCGGGCGGCGGCGTCGGCGCCGGAACGGCGGCCGAAGATCAGCGTGTCGAGCAGCGAGTTGGCGCCGAGGCGGTTGCCGCCGTGGACCGAGACACAGGCAACCTCGCCGGCGGCGTAGAGGCCGGGGATGTCGGTGCGACCGTCGACGTCGGTCTTGATCCCACCCATCGTGTAGTGGTTGCCGGGCTTGATGTGGATCGGTTCCTTGGTGATGTCGACGCCGGCGAAGTCCTTGCCGACGAGGACGATCTCGCGCAGTGCCTCGTGCACCCGCTTCTTCGGCACCACGGTGATGTCGAGGGCGACGGTGCCGTCGGGGAAGCCGCGGCCCTCGTTGATCTCGGTCTGCTCGGCGCGGGAGACGACGTCGCGCGAGGCCAGCTCCATCTTGTTCGGCGCGTAGCGCTCCATGAAGCGTTCGCCGTTGCGGTTGAGCAGGTGGGCGCCCTCGCCGCGGGCGCCCTCGGTGATCAGGAAGCCCTTGCCCGCCAGCGTCGTCGGGTGGTACTGGATCATCTCCATGTCCATCAGCTTCGCCCCGGCCCGATAGGCCATCGCGATGCCGTCGCCGGTGCAGATGAGAGCGTTGGTGGTCGGCTTCCAGACCTGGCCGTTGCCGCCGCTGGCGAGGATCACCGACTTGGCCCGGAAGAGCTGCATCGAGCCGTCGGCGATGTTGCGGGTGACGACGCCGCAGCACTCGCCCTGCTCGTCCATCGCCAGCGCCGTACAGAACCACTCCTCGTAGCGGGCGACCCGCTCGGAGTACTTCATCAGCTGCTCGTAGAGCACGTGCATGATCGCTTGGCCGGTGATGTCGGCGACGTAGTAGGTGCGGGCGGCGGAGGCGCCGCCGAAAGCACGGGTGCCGAGCTTGCCCTCCTCGTTGCGGTGGAAGGTGACGCCGAGGTGCTCGAGGTGGAGGATCTCTTCCGGCGCCTCGCGGCACATGATTTCGACCGCGTCCTGGTCGCTGAGGTAGTCGGAACCCTTGATCGTGTCGAAGGCGTGCGACTCCCAGGAGTCGCCGGGGTTGAGCGCGGCGTTGATCCCGCCCTGGGCGGCGTTGGAGTGCGAGCGGACCGGGTGGACCTTGCTGACGATCCCGACCGAGACACCTTCCTCGGCCGCCGCCAGTGCTGCTCGCTGTCCGGCCAGGCCGGCGCCGATCACGAGTACGTCATGCGTGGGCACGAGCGCGGACTCTATAGACCCCAAATCCGACCCCGCAGTCGGATTTCAAGAGGTGCAACGCGCTGTGTTTGCCACAGAGCCGCTACGCGTTGCACCTGTGCCAGGCGCCTACAGCCAGCGCTCGTCGAGGCGGCGGGTCGCAGCCTCGATCAAACGGACGCCGTCGACGACGCTGCCGAAGTCGACGTTCTCGGCGAGGTCGTTGGGCCAGTGGTAGTTGGCCGGGTTCTTGAGGTCGGTGCAGCCACAGAGCGAAGCCGTCTCGTAGCCCGCCGCCAGCGGCTCGAGGCCGTCGGTGCCGTTGTGCAGGCGCAGGTTGGGATAGAGCCAGATGCCGAGCTCGTCGGCGAGCCCGTCCATCAGCGCCAGCGCCCGCGGCGAGTACTCGTGCATCTTCAGGAAGCCCTCGCCGCGAAGGACGAGCAGGTGAGGGGAGCCGATCGAGTCGACGGCGAGGAAGAAGGTGCTCTCCCGCGGCAGGCTCGGGAAGTGGCGCTCGCCGAAGGCCTTGATCCCCTCGCTGAAGGACTCCTCGGCACCGGCCGAGAGCAGGATCACGCGGATGTCCTTCGGCGGTTGCGCGACCAGGCGCTGGGCGAGGGCGAGCAGGGCGACCACGGCGGTGCCGTTGTCATTCGCGCCCGGGACCGTCCTGCGCGAGCCGATGTCGGCCATCGCCGCGGCCGAACCGAGGCCGAGCACGATACCCAGCTTGGAAAGCGCCCGGCGGCCGCTGAGAGCGCCGAGTGCGGCGAGGATCGGGCCGCCGATCACCGGCGCCATCAGCGGCGGGCTGGTGTCTTTGCCCTCGATCAGGCCGAGCCGGTCGGCGAGCTTGGGGATCTCGGGGTGGAAGATCAGACCCGAGTGGGCGGCATCGTGGTGAGCGACGATCACCATCGTGCGCTCGGCCTCAGCGGGCCCGAACTCGCAGAGCACGTTGTAAGTAGTCCGTTTCGCCAGCGGCTTGCGCAGGCGGCGTTTCCCCGGCGGAAAGTCATCGGCGATCCCGGCAGCACCGATCGCACTAAGAATCGCACCGAGCCAGCGCCGCCCGCACAAGCCGAGGAAGCCGCCAAGCACTCCTAGCATCGCCCCCACCCCCAGCGGCCACCAGTAAGTCCCATGGGCGTCCTCAGCCTCGATCCGCGCCTCCGCCCCGAGCTCACCAAACCGCTCAACAATCCACTCCGCCGCCTCTCTCTCCCCTTCGGAAGCCGACGGCCGATAAATCCGCTCGAACTCCTCCAGCCACCTCTTGAGCTGGCTCTGGTCGACCTGCATCGCCCGAACTTATACGGAGGCATGAGGGTGGGGGTGGAACGTTTTGCTTTTTCGTCGGGAGCCCCGGGGCGACAGCCCAACTCCGCCCCACCGAAAAAGTCAAGTGGAACCCCCACCCCCATGCCTCCGTACCATGGGGGCAATGCTGGGCGGCAAACCAATCACCTTGTTCCACGTCCGAGGAATCCGCATCACCGTCGACTGGTCGTGGTTCTTCTTCCTCTTCCTGGTGATCTTCTGGCTCTCCGGCTTCTACGGCGACGTGTTGGGCGAGAACAGCGCGGACTCGACGCCCTTCACGCTGGCGGTGATCAGCGCCCTCGGCTTCTTCGCCTCGATCGTCCTGCACGAGCTCGGCCACGCCTTCGCGGCGCTGCGCAACGGCATCGGCATCTCCAGCATCCAGCTCTGGATCTTGGGTGGCATGGCGCGCATGGACCGCGAGTCCGACAGCCCAGCCGCCGAGTTCAAGGTCGCGGTTGCCGGCCCCTTGGTGACGCTTGCCATCGTCGTCGTGCTGACCGCGGCGGGCATCGCCGCGGTGGGTGCCGAGGAGTTCAAGCAAGCGGTGTTGATCGAGAAGAACTCCGGCGTCTCGGGAGCGATGGCGCTGATCGGCTGGCTGGCGTGGATCAACGCGGCCGTCCTCCTCTTCAACCTGCTGCCCGCCTTCCCGATGGACGGCGGTCGGATCGTCCGCGCGATCGCCTGGCGGCGCACCGGCGACCGCAACTCGGCGACCCGCTTCGCCGCCAATCTCGGCCGCGTTTTCGCCTACCTCTTCATCGGCGGCGGCCTGCTGATGATCGTCAGTGGCGGTGGCAACACCGTTGGCGGTATCTGGCTGGCCCTGATCGGCTTCGTGATCAACAGCTCCGCCAAGGCGGCTTCGATGCAGACTCGGATCACGGGCAGCATCAGCAAGCTCCAAGTGTCGGACGTGATGGACCGCCAGCCGGTCGCGATTCCGGACGAGCTAAACGTTGAGCAAGCGTTGGACCAGTACTTCCTCCGCTACCGCTGGCCCTGGTTTCCCGTTGTCGATGCCGCTCACCACTTCCTCGGCCTCGTCGTTCGCGACAAAGCAGACGAGGTGCCGGAGACATCACGCACGACCTCCCTCGTCTCCGACCTGCTCGAGCACGATGACGGCACCTTCCAGGTCCGCGACGACGCGCCGCTGGACTCGCTGCTGGCGAGCCGCGCGCTGCGCCGTTTCGGCGCCCTGATGGTGGTCGACGCCGATGGCCGCCTTTCAGGCGTGATTACCGTCGAGCAGGTCGGCCGTGCCCTGCGCGACGCATCGCACTAGCCAGAAACGATGCTCTCGAAGAGACGCCCAAGTCCACGCTGCAGGTGCTCGAGCTCAACGGGTCTCTCCGGATTTAGGACAGCTTGGATCAGCAGACCGTCAAAGGTCGCCAGCGCCAAAGTCGCAGCGTGCTCGGCATCTTCGTCGTCGCCCAAGCCGAGCAGGCTGGCGACCGTGAGCATGCTCTCGCGATAACTGTTGGCTAGCGAGGTCCGCATCTCCTCGTCCCGCGGGGCGCGTGCTACCGCCGCAAGAAACGCCCGGACGAGTCCGCTGCGACGCACGACGCCGTCTGCGACCGCCTCCGAGGCGCGTCGGATGCGATCGACCGGATCCAGGCCCTCCATGGTTCCCATCCGCTCGACTATCTCGTCGAGCCAGCGCTTGAAGCCCTCCTCCAAGGCGAGCGCGATGAGCGCTTCGGTCGAGCCGAAGTGATACGTGATCGAGGCCAGGTTCGCTCCTGAGGCGTCGGCTATCTGGCGGGCCGTTATCCGTTTGCTGGTGTCGCCTTCGAAGCAGCTGAGGGCCCCCTCGATCAGTGCCTGCCGGTTGCTGTGTTGGGGGCTCATCGCCACTCAGCTTGCCAGAGGGCGGTTGACCTGAATCTATACATTTGTATAGATTCAGACTATGAAACCTTCCTTGCCTCCAGGCCCCAAGCTGCCGAGCCTCCTCCAGACAGGGTTTTTCCTAGGTCGCCCCTTCTCGTTTCTGCGTAACTCCCAGCGCCGGTATGGGGATGTGTTTACGCTCAATCTGGCAGCGCCCGGCATGGAACGGGGCCATATCGTGTATTTGGCAGATCCGGCGGGGATCAAGGAGCTGTTCGCCCACGATGGCCGCGAGGGTCACGCCGGTATCGCCAATTCCATCCTGGAGCCGCTCATCGGCACGCAGTCTCTCCTGCTGATGGACCGCGAGGACCACCTGCACGAGCGGCGTCTGCTCAGTCCGGCCTTTCATGGCGACGCCCTCCGTCACCTGGAGAGCGTTATCGAGGAGGCGACTGAGCATGAGATCAGTACCTGGGGTCAGGACGACGTCTTTGCCGTTCGCCCGGCGATGCAGCGGATCACCTTCGAGGTGATCGTCCGAGCCGTGATGGGTGTTGACGACCCCGACCTGCGGGCCCGCCTCCTTGCCGCCTTCGACCCGGTTTTCAACCTCTCCGCTATGCAGACGACGAGCTTGATTCCGGCTATGCGGGTTGACCTCGGGCCGTGGAGCCCCTGGGGGCGTCTTCGTCGACTGCTTGATCGACTCGACGAGCTTCTGCTCGCCTTGATAGCCGAGCGACGCAGGGGGGAGCCGCGGGACGACGTTCTCGGATTGCTACTGGCCGCCGGCGATGTGCAGGGAAATTCGCTGAGCGACGAGCACGTGCGCGACGAGCTGGTGACTCTCCTGATTGCCGGCCATGAGACGACCGCAACGGCGCTGGCTTGGGCATTCGAGCGATTGGCCCACAACCCGGCCGCGCTGACGGGCCTACGGCAGGGCATTGCGATCGGCGACGAGGAGGCCGTCGAGGCCGTCGCCGCCGAGACGCTTCGGGTGCGACCGGTCGTGATGGATGTCGCACGCCAGCTCTCGGCTGAGGTGGGGATCAGCGGGTATCGCCTGCCGGCTGGGACCACGGTGATGCCCAGTATCTATCTCGTCCAGCTGGATTCTGAAAATCATCCCGAAGCGGAGGAGTTCCGGCCAGGGCGGTTCCGAGAGCAACCCCCCAGCGCCGCTACATGGCTTCCCTTCGGCGGGGGCCGCCGCCGCTGCATCGGCGCCGGCTTGGCCCGGATGGAGATGCACGTCGTGCTTGACCGGGTCTTGCGGGAGTTCGTCCCCGAGCCGGTCTCCCGCCCGGAGACCGCCCGGCTGCGAGGCATCACCTTCGTTCCCAAGCACGACGCTCGCCTGCGGATGCGGAGTGAGCCGATTTCCGGGTAAACGACGCTAGTGGTTGGGGCCTCTCAAGCCAGAGGCTGAGAGACCGGCCGGTGGCGCTCGATGATGGCGCTGAAGTCCGTGCCTGCGGGGAGGGTTCCGTAGGCGTTGCCCCAGTCGCCGGAGAGGCGCGAGGCGCAGAAGGCATCCGAAACGGCCGGGTCGCCGTAGCGGACGAGGAGAGAGGCTTGCAGGGCGACGGCCATTTTCTCGACTATGCGGCGGGCGCGGGACTCGATCGTCTCGAGGTCACCTGGGATTTCGTCACGCAGGGAGGAGACGTAAGCGTCGAGCTTGGGTTCGGCACCGGCGCCCTCCATCACCTCGGCGAAGAACGCATCTACTGACGCCGGGCTCTTGACCATCGCGCGCAGGACGTCGAGGCACTGGACGTTGCCCGACCCCTCCCAGATCGAAGCGAGTGGGGCCTCTCTATAGAGACGGGGCATGCCCGACTCCTCGACGTAGCCGTTACCGCCGAGGCACTCGAGGCACTCGACCGCGTGCGAGGGCGCTCGCTTGCACATCCAGTACTTGAGTACGGCGTTGGTGAGACGGCGGAAGTTGGCGGCCTCCTCATCGCCGCTGCCGGCCTCGTCGTAGGCGCGGGCGAGGCGCATCGCGGCGACGGTGGCGGCCTCGGACTCGACTGCGAGGTCGGCGAGGACGTTACGCATCAGTGGCTGGTCGATCAGATCCTTGCCGAATGCGGCGCGGTGTTCGGCGTGGTTGAGCGCTTGCACGAGGCCGGCGCGGTAGCCGGTGGCGGCGCCGATCACGCAGTCGAGCCGAGTGTGATTGACCATCTCGATGATCGTCGGCACCCCGCGTCCCTCCTCACCGACCATGCGCGCCCAGGCGCCGCGGAACTCGAGCTCCGAGGAGGCATTGGAGCGGTTGCCGAGCTTGTCCTTGAGGCGCTGGATCTGGAAGCCGTTGCGCTCGCCGTCGGGAGTCCAGCGCGGCATCAGGAAGCAGGAGATGCCGGACTCGGTCTGGGCGAGGACGAGAAAGGCGTCGCACATCGGGGCCGAGCAGAACCACTTGTGGCCGACCAACTCGTACTCGGCGCCGGGGCCGCCGCCGTTCAGCGGTGTGGCCACGGTGGTGTTGGCGCGCACGTCGGAGCCGCCCTGCTTCTCGGTCATCGCCATCCCGCAGAGGGCGCCGCTCTTGCGCTCTGGCGGCAGCGAGCGCTCGTCGTAGTCGAGCGAGAGGAAGCGCTCCTCCCACTCGGCGGCGAGCTCGGGTTGCTGGCGCAGCGCCGGAATCGCCGAGTAGGTCATCGAGAGCGGGCAGCCGACGCCGCTCTCGGCCTGCATCAGCAGCATGAACATCGCCGCCCGGGCGACGTGGGCGCCGCTGCCGGGTTCGCGCCAGGGAGCCGCGTGCAGTCCGTGATCGACGCCGATCCGCATCAGCTCGTGCCAGGAGCTGTCGAACTCGACCTCGTCGATGCGGTGGCCGTAGCGGTCGTGGGTCTTCAGCTGCGGCTTCTTTTCATTGGCCTCGAAACCCCAGCGGATCGTCTGCGAGGAACCGCAGATCGCGCCCAGCTCGCGGGCCCGGTCCTCGGCCCAATCAGCACCCTCGCGCCGCAGCGCCTCTTGCAGCGGTCTGTCGGCGTCGAAGGGGTTGTAGTCCTGCAGCGGTGAGGCCTGGTTGAAGACCTCGTGGGTGACGGGGCTGCGGCGCTCGACGGTGGCCATTGACCTGATTGTGCCAGCCCATCGGTAGCATCGCCCGCCGCGTGGCAAAGATCTCCGTCAAGAACCCGATCGTCGAGCTCGACGGCGACGAGATGACCCGGATCATCTGGTCGTTCATCAAAGAGCAGCTGATCCTGCCCTACCTCGATCTCGAGCTGGTCTATTTCGATCTCGGCATCGAGAGCCGCGACGCGAGCCGCGATCAGATCACCGTCGACGCCGCCAATGCGATCAAGCAGCACGGGGTTGGCGTCAAGTGCGCGACGATCACCCCCGACGAGGCGCGGGTAGAGGAGTTTGGACTGGCGGAGATGTATCGCTCCCCGAACGGGACGATCCGCAACATTCTCGGCGGCGTGATCTTCCGCGAGCCGATCGTGATCGCCAACATCCCGCGCCTGGTGCCGGGCTGGACCAAGCCGATCGTGATCGGTCGTCACGCTTTCGGCGACCAGTACCGGGCCACCGACATGGTGGTGCCCGGCGAGGGCACGCTGACCCTCACCTACACACCCAGGGACGGCTCGGAGCCGGTTGAGCTCGATGTCTACGACTTCCCCGGCGGTGGCATCGCGATGGCGATGTACAACCTCGACGACTCGATTCGCGATTTCGCCCGAGCCTCGATGCGCTACGGCCTCGATCGCGGTTACCCGGTCTACCTCTCGACCAAGAACACGATCCTCAAGCGCTATGACGGCCGCTTCAAGGATCTCTTCGCCGAGGTCTATGAGAGCGAGTTCAAGACCGAGTTCGAGGCCGCCGGGATCACCTACGAACACCGCCTGATCGACGACATGGTTGCGGCAGCGCTGAAGTGGGAGGGGGGCTACGTCTGGGCCTGCAAGAACTACGACGGCGACGTGCAGTCCGACACGGTCGCTCAGGGGTTCGGCTCGCTCGGCTTGATGACCAGCGTTCTGATGAGCCCCGACGGCAAAACGGTTGAGGCGGAGGCCGCGCACGGCACCGTCACCCGCCACTACCGCCAGCATCAAGAGGGCAAGCCGACCTCGACCAACCCGATCGCTTCGATCTTTGCCTGGACCCGCGGCCTTGCCGCGCGCGGCCGCCTCGACGACACCCCCGCGGTCTCGAGCTTCGCCGAGACTCTGGAGCGCGTCTGTGTGGAGACGGTGGAAGCCGGGAAGATGACCAAAGATTTGGCTCTGCTTGTCGGTCCCGAGCAGGAGTTCCAGACCACGCAGGAGTTCCTCGGGTCGATCGACGAGGGCCTGCAGCGGGTAATGGCCTGAGTGCCAGAGCACCCAACAGAGCCCTGATGCTTCGAAAACCACGAATCCAGGAGAAAAGAGATTCTGTGAGCACCCCCGTGAAAGTCACCGTGACCGGCGCCGCTGGGCAGATCGGCTACGCGCTCCTCTTCCGCATCGCCAGCGGGCAGATGCTGGGCGCCGATACCCCTGTGGAGTTGAGCCTGCTGGAGATCCCCGATGCCGTCAAGGCGGCCGAGGGAACGGCGATGGAGCTCGACGACTGTGCTTTTCCCCTGCTGCGAAAAATCGACATCTTCGACGAGCCGAAGGCCGCCTTCGACGGCTGCAACGTCGGCCTGCTCGTTGGTGCCCGTCCGCGCGGCCCCGGCATGGAGCGTTCCGACCTGCTCGAGGCAAACGGTGGGATTTTCAAGCCCCAGGGTGAAGCGATTGCCGCCGGCGCCGCCGATGACGTGCGGATTCTCGTCGTCGGCAATCCCGCCAACACCAACTGCTTGATCGCGATGTCGAACGCCGACGGCGTGCCGCGCGAGCGTTTCACGGCGATGATGCGGCTCGACCACAACCGTGCGATCGCCCAGACCGCCAACAGGCTCGGTGTGGGGGTCTCCGACGTCACCAACATGACGGTCTGGGGAAACCACTCAACCACGCAGTACCCGGACCTCGTAAACGCCAAGGTCAACGGCCGGAGCGCCTGGGACGCCGTCGACGATCAGGCGTGGATTGCCGACGAGTTCATCCCACGGGTGGCAAAACGTGGCGCCGCGATCATTGAGGCGCGTGGTGCGTCCAGCGCCGCCTCGGCCGCCAACGCGGCGATCGACCACGTTCACGACTGGGTGCTTGGTACCGCCGCCGGTGACTGGGTCTCGATGGGTGTTCCCGCAGATGGCTCCTACGGCGTCGCGGAGGGAATCGTCGCTGGGTTTCCGTGTGCCTGCAGTGGCGGCGAGTGGTCGATCGTCGAGGGCCTCGAGGTGCCGGAGTTCTCGCGCGGGCGGATTGACGCGAGCGCGGCGGAGTTGCGCGAGGAGCGCGACGCGGTCAGTCAGCTCGGTTTGGTCTGAGTTCTCGGGTAAAGAAAAGCCGGCCCCGTGCGGGGCCGGCTTTGTAATGCAAAGCGCGAGGTTGCGGCGCTATTTACCTGGGTGGTACTCGCGCCCCTTCTTGGTGACGCGACCCTCTTTCTCCATTTCACCGAGAACCCGGTACAGGTAATTCGGTTTGATTTTCAACTGTTTGGCGATCTCCGAGGCGGAGATACCAGGGTTCTGCTCGACCAGAGCGACTGCCTGATCGGCGCGGGTGCCACCACGGCGACGGCGACGGCGTTTGCGCGGCGCAGCAGGCGCGGCTGCGGCTGTCGTTGTTGCTGCGTTTTTACGTGGGCGACCGGGGCCGCGCCCGGAGCCTGGGGGCCGACCGGGACGACGAGTGACGGTGCCTCCAAGCTCGGCGAGCGCACGCTCTAGGCGCTTGCGCTCCTCATCGAGCTCGGCGAGCCTTTTCTTGACCAGGTCGAGAGCCTCGTCGAGTACGTTGCTGGTGCTGGGCATTTCCTTCCTTTCATCCCGTGAGTCTTGTGTCTCTCGGGTCGTCAGCTGCTCCGCAGTGTCGCAGAGTGACAGTGACAGTGACTATTCGTATAGTCAAACTTGCCGCTGTCACTCTGGCCATTTGGACGAAGCTGCCCAACCAGCGGTATCTCAAGCAGTGCGTTGCGCCTGACGCTCGGGTGAGATGCGCACCACATTCCAGGCCAACCCCAGCCGCTCCAAGGCATTGATGAACAGGGCGGACGGGTCTATCTCCCAGCGCCGCAAGCCATGAACGGCGGAGCGAGGAAAAGCGTGATGATTGTGGTGCCAGGACTCTCCTAGCGACGGTAGGGCGAGCCAGAAGACGTTGGTCGAGCGGTCATCGGTAGAAAACCTGCGCGTACCAAAGTAGTGGCACACCGAGTTGACGCTCCAAGTGACATGGTGGAGAAAGAAGATTCGAACGAGGCCGCCCCAGAGCAGGCCCGTGGCGGCGCCGGCGAGGGTGCCGCTCGCCAGGTAGCCGGCCGCCGCCGGCAACAGGAGAGTGAGTAGCACCAGGGGAACGAACTGGCGGGCGATCAGTCGCATGCCACGGTCCTCGTTGAGGTCGGCGGCATAGCGCTTCCAGTCAGCACGACCCTGGGTCGACATCAGCCAGCCGACATGTGCGTGCCATAACCCAGCGGCGACGCCGCGCAGGCCGCCCCGATGCCCGACGTGTGGGCTGTGCGGGTCTCCCTCGCTATCGGTATGTGCGTGGTGCTTGCGGTGATCTGCCACCCAGGAGATGACCGGCCCCTGCACCGCCATCGAGCCCAGCACGGCGAAGGTGTACTCGAGCGGCTTCGAGGTTTGAAACGAACGATGCGTGAGCAGTCGGTGGAAGCCCACGGTCACGCCGACCGCCGTGAGCAGGTACATGACCGCGGCGATGATCAGGTCGGTGACGCCGACTGCTTTGTTCCAAAGCAATACAACCGCCGCCAAGGTAGCGAGAAAGGGGATGACGACGGCGCCGAGGTTGGCGATCTTCTCGATTTTGCGCATCTCGTGCATGGCAGGAAAATTACGCACCATCAGGGGCAGGAACTAGAAGCTACAGCAACTTTTCGGGTTATTTATTCTCATTTCAGTGATAAAAACTTTGAATTCTGAGCCTTGGCGCAATCTGTCGCCCTCGATCGCTGATCTGATCGAGCCGGAGCTGGAGGCCGTGACTGAGGAGATCCTCGAGACGATTGCCAACGAGGTCCCCGAGTACGCCCGGCCGCTCGAGGGCCGCTTCGGCCGCGGTATCCGGACCGGCGTCGGTGAAGCGCTGCACCAGTTCGTCGCCCTGATCCGTGATCCCAACGCCGGCCGCGGCCTCGGTCGCGAGGTCTACGTCGTTCTCGGCCAAGGGGAGTTGCGTCAAGGGCGGACGCTGGACTCGCTGCAGGCCGCTTATCGGGTTGGCGCTCGCGTTGCCTGGCGCCGCTTCTCCCGGGCGGGGCGAGCGGCGGAGCTCGACGCAGAGGCGCTGAGCCTGCTCGCCGAGGCGATCTTCGCCTACATCGACGAGCTCTCTGCCGACTCGGTCGAGGGGTATGCAGCGGCGCGGTCAGAGGACGAGGACCTGCGTCGCCGCCGCCGCCACGAGCTCGTCGTGCTCTTGATGCGCGAGCCCCCCGCCGAAGCCGGAGACGTCCGGGCCGCGGCGCAGGCAGCGGGATGGAGGGTGCCGGGCAAGCTGGCGGTCTTGGCTTGCGGGCCGGACGACCTGGCGGCGATTGCGCGTCGCCTGCCCGCCGACACGCTGAGCACCAGCTTCGAGGAGCTCGGTTGCACGTTGGTTCCAGACCCCGCCGGCCCCGGTCGCAGCAAGGAGGTCGCGCGCGCTGTCGGCCAGCGCAAGGCGGCGCTCGGTCCGATGACGGGGATAGACCTGCCCCGTGAGTCGTGGCAGCTGGCGAAGGCGGGCCTGCGCGCACTCGAATCGGGTGCGGTGTCCGCCGCCGGGCTGCTCAGATCAGAGGATCACCTCGCCGATCTGCTGTTGCTCGAAGGTCGGGCGCTGGCGACGAGGATCGCCGCCCGCCGGCTTGTCTCCCTCGACTCGCTTACACCCAATGCCCGCGCACGGATGCAGGAGACGGCCCTTGCCTTCGTGCGCCAGCGCGGCAACTCGGTGGAGATGGCGGCCGAACTGCACGTCCACCCCCAGACTGCCCGCTATCGCCTGGCCCGCCTGCGCGAGCTCCTCGGCGACGACCTCGATGACCCTGACGCCCGCTTCGAGCTCGAGATCGCCCTTCGATGCCAGGATGCCGGCGCCAGGAAGCACCGTCCTCCGCCCAGGTAGCGCTGCTACCTGGGCGTTCGGCCGTCACTCCCTGGCTTGGCCCCTGACACCGAGGAACGTCTGCGCGGCAGGGTCCTGAAGACGACGTCCCAGATCGGCGAGGAGACGCCGTAGCCGTAGCGGTGGTCCTGGAAGTGGTGGCGCATGTGCTGCTCGCGCAGGCGCTTGCCGAATTCGGACTTGGGGACGAAGTGGTGCACGTAGTAGTGCGTGTAGTCGTAGAAGAGGTAGCCGAGGATGAAGCCGCCGAAGAGCGGGTAGGCCGCCGGCGTGCCGAAGATCAGCGTGAAGGCGAAGAAGAAGAGCGCCGCCAGCGGGATCGCCACCGCCGGGGGCATGACCAGGCGCAGCTTGTCGTTGGGGTGATCATGGTGGATGCCGTGGATGATGAAGTGCATCCGTCGGCCGAAGGCGTTGTCGGGCTGCCAGTGGAAGACGAGCCGGTGCAGCCAGTACTCGGTCAGGGTCCAGATCCCGATCCCGGCGAGGCTGAGCAGGAGCAGCTGCCAGGCGGCGTAGCCGTGGCTGGCACCGAGCCACTCCCCGACGATAACGACGGGCACGAAGACGATCGCGGGGACCGAGGGATGCACCCGCGAGAAGAAGTTGAGGAAGTCGCTCTCGAACAGCTGCGGCGAGGCGGCGAGCTTGTCGGTCCTGCTGGAAGACTCCATCCAGGGCCGAATGGTAGCGACGGGCGCCACCGGCTCCCGCAAGACGCGGGGAACCTGTGACGAGACTGTGTCAAGAACGTTGCGCTTTGCGGAATTGAGCCTCACGGAAGAGTCGCGGCGATGCCAATATCGCCGCCGTGCCGCGCAAGCAGAAAAAACCGAGTTGCGAGGACTGCTACTTCCAGAAGAACCTCCTCTGCGCCCTCGAGCTCGGCGAGCCCTGCGCGACCTTCAGGCCCAACCGGCCCGAGGGGCTGGTTCCGCCTAAGCAGCCCGTGCTGCTGATGCGGCCCCCGCGATGGGCGTCGCGGACACAAGCGCAGACCGCCTAAGCGCGGCGGGTCCTGTCGCCGAATGGGGCCCACCACCCCTGCGGTAGCTAAAGCTTCCTCGGGGTGGTCCCCCCATTCGGCGCCACCCCCCGCGAGTAGCCGGGCTGGTTAATGTTCTGCCCCGATGCCAGAGCGGGACCTATACGCGTGGGCACGGACCACTTACGTCTCTCGCAGGAGCAGGGGGTTCACGCCGAATGTCGATGTCTATTACTGCGGGGATCCGCAGCGGGCGGTTGTGAAGGTCGACCTTGCCGGGGTTGAGTTGGACGAGGTTGGGATCGAGGTGGGGAGTAGGCAGCTGGCGATCGTTGGCGAGCGGCAGGTGCAGGAGACCGAGGGGCGGGTGTATCAGCAGGTTGAGATTCCCTCCGGGCCGTTCCGGCGGGTGGTGGAGCTGCAGGTCGACGTCGACGCGGAGCGGGCCAAGGCGACCTATGAAGACGGCGTACTGCGGATCGAGCTGCCGTTGCGCGATCCGAGCGAGACGACTCGCAGGGTCCCGATCGGGAGGGACTGATGGAGGGCAGCCCGGTGCTCGAGGTGGTCGATTCCTTCGACGCTGAGGATGCGATCCGCGCCTCGGAGCCGTTGCCGGAGGCGTTGCCGGTTCTGCCGCTGCGCGAGACCGTCACCTTCCCGGAGACGCTGACCCCGCTGGCCGTCGGCCAGGAGCGCTCGATCAAGCTGGTCGACGACGTGCTCGGCGCCAACCGGATGCTGGCGATGGTCGCTGCCCGCGAACCCGAGAATGAGGAGCCGGGGCCCAAGGACCTGCACAAGGTCGGCGTCGTCGGCGTCGTCGCCCGCATGCTCAAGGTGCCCGACGGCACGCTGCGCATCCTCGTCCAGGGCACGCAGCGGGTGAAGCTCGGCCCCTACGTCGCCGAGCAGCCATACCTGGTGGCGCGGATCGGGGAGCTCCCCGACATCGTCGACGACGGGCCGGAGCTGGAGGCGCTGACCCGCAACGTGCAGCGAACCTTCTCCGAGATCATCGAGCAGATTCCCTACCTGCCCGAGGAGCTGCAGATGGCGGTCGCCAACCTCGATGACCCGGCGGCCCTCGCCCACCTGATCGCCGGCGCCCTGCGCATCTCGGTCGAGGAGAAGCAGCAGCTGCTTGAAGAGCTGAACGTCGTCGCCCGTTTGCGCCACCTCTCGCAGATCCTCGCCCGCGAGCTCGAGGTCGTCCAGCTCGGCACCCAGATTCAGACCCAGGTGCAATCGGAGATCGACAAAGGCCAGCGCGAGTTCTTCCTGCGCCAGCAGCTGAAAGCGATCCAAGACGAGTTGGGGGAGGGCGACGAGCAGCAGGCCGAAGCTAACGAACTGCGCGAGAAAATCGAGGCGGCGAAGCTCCCCGAGCACGCCCAGAAGTCCGCCGATCGCGAGCTCTCCCGACTGGAGAAACTCCCCCCGGCTGCGGCCGAGCACGGCGTCATCCGCACCTACCTGGAGTGGCTGACCGAGCTGCCCTGGGCGGCGCAGAGCGAGGACAACCTCGACATCGCCCACGCCCGCGAGGTCCTCGACGCCGATCACTACGACCTGGAGAAAGTCAAGGACCGCATCCTCGAGTACCTGGCGGTGCGCAAGCTCAAACCGGACTCGCCGGGGCCGATCCTCTGCTTTGTCGGGCCGCCCGGGGTCGGCAAGACGAGCCTCGGGCGCTCGATCGCCAAGGCGCTCGGCCGCGAGTTCGAGCGGATCTCGGTCGGCGGCGTCCGCGACGAGGCCGAGATCCGCGGTCACCGCCGCACCTACATCGGCGCCCTGCCCGGGGCGATCGTGCGAGCCCTGCGCGACGCCGGCTCGCGCAACCCCGTCTTCATGATCGACGAGATCGACAAGATGGGCGCCGACTTCCGCGGCGACCCCGCCTCGGCGATGCTCGAGGTGCTCGACCCGGCCCAGAACGACTCCTTCCGCGATCACTACCTCGACCTCGAGTTCGACCTCTCCGAGGTGATGTTCATCGCCACCGCCAACGTCCTCGACACGATCCCCGGCCCCCTGCAGGACCGCATGGAGACGATCGAGCTGGCCGGCTACACGCTGGAGGAGAAGCGCCACATCGCCCGTCGCTACCTGGTGCCGCGTCAGATCGCGGCCAATGGCCTCAAGCCCTCCCAGATCGAGTTCGCCGACCCCGCCCTGGTGGCGATCATCGAGGAGTACACGCGCGAGGCGGGGGTGCGCAACCTGGAGCGCCAGATCGGCACGGTCTGCCGCAAAGTCGCCCGCGAAGTCGCTGAGGCCAAGGGCAAACGCAAAACGGCCAAGGCGAGGATCTCGGCCAAGCGCGCTCGCCAGCTGCTCGGCCGCCGCCGGGTCTTCGCCGAGCAGCGCCGCCGCACCAAGGACCCGGGGGTTGCGACCGGGCTCGCCTGGACTCCGACCGGCGGCGACGTCCTCTTCATCGAGGCGACGTCGATGCCGGGCTCGGGACAGCTGACGATCACCGGTCAGCTCGGCGACGTGATGAAGGAGTCGGCGCAGGCGGCGCTCTCCTACGTGCGCGGTCACTGGAGCGAGGTCGCTCCCGACCTCGGCGAGGATTGGTTCGCCAAGCACGACATTCACGTCCACGTGCCGGCCGGGGCCGTGCCCAAGGACGGGCCGTCGGCTGGCGTGGCGATGACGGTGGCGCTCTCCTCCTTGATCAGCGGCCGCCCCGTTCGCAACGATGTGGCGATGACCGGCGAGGTGACGTTGACCGGCCAGGTGCTGCCGATCGGCGGCCTGAAGGAGAAGTCGCTGGCGGCGCAGCGGGCCGGCATCAAAAGGGTGCTGGTGCCGCAGCGCAACGAAGGCGACGTGGCGGAGATCCCCGAGCACGAGCGCAGTGAGCTGGAGTTCGTCTTCGTCGACGAGGTCTCCAAGGCGATCGAAGCGGCACTCGCATGAGTGCGGAGCGAGCCCAATGAGGCATATCTGGTTCTTCGCGCCGCGAGCGAAGCACGAACCTGCTTGATTGCGATGGAGGCCGCCGGGGCGCTGCGCAGAAGCAGTTTTTCGACCTATCTCGAATCGATCGGCGCGCTGGCGCGCTCCCGCTCCCGCGCTTTCTGGATCGTCGCCGGCCTCACTGTCCTCGCCGCAGTCCTGCGCTTCGCCACGCTTGGGGTGCAGAGCTACCACCACGACGAGATCGTCACCGCCAGCCGCGTCCTCCGCGACGGCTTCTGGCACGCGATGGACGCGGTCGGCTTCAGCGAGTCGGCGCCACCGCTCTACTACGCGATCGCCTGGGCCTGGACGCAGCTGACCGGGACCGGCGAGTTCGGCCTGCGCTCGGTCTCGGCCCTTGCCGGCGTCGCCACGGTCCCGGTCGCCTACCTGCTCGGGGCGGAGCTGAGCAGTCGTCGGGCCGGGATCGTCGCCGCGGCCCTGGTGGCGGTCAACCCGATGCTGCTCTGGTACTCCCAGGAGGCGCGCGCCTACGCGCTCTTCGTCCTGCTGACCGCGCTCTCGCTGCTTTATTTCGTCAGGGCTCTCGACCGCGGGCGCCGGCGCGACTCGATCGCCTGGGGGGTGGCTTCGGCCCTGGCCCTCGCCACGCACTACTTCGCCGCCTTTCCGATCGCCGCCGAGGCGTTCTGGTTGCTGCGCCGCCGCGGCCGGGCGAGTGGCGGCGCCTTCCCCGGCCTCTGGATCGCTGCTGGGGCTGGGTTGCTGCTGGCGCCGCTGGTCGTCCACCAGGCGTCCTTCGCCCACGCCGAATGGATCAGCAACCTCAGCATCGGTCACCGCCTCTGGGAGACCGGCCTGACCTTCGCCTTGGGAGAGACCGGCGACATCATCGCCCAGACGGAGCACCCCCTGTTGATGGCCATCCCGGCGCTGGCCGCGCTCGCTGGCCTGGCTCTCGTCTTCCTCCGTGGCTCGGTTCCAGAGCGCCGCGCCGCCCGCATCCTGCTCGCACTCGCCGCGGTGACGGTGGTCGTGCCCCTCGTCATCGGCCTGCTCGATTCGAGCAAGGACTACGTGCTCGCCCGCAACCTCCTTCCCGCCCTGGTGCCGCTCCTGGTCGCCGTGGCGATTGGCTTCACCCTGCCGAGCGCCCGTCGTCGCGGCGCCGCCCTCGCCGCGATCCTGGTCGTCTACTCGCTCGGCTTCTCGGTCTGGGCGAGCCTCTCGCCGGCCCTGCAGCGCCCCAACTGGGAGTCGGCCGCCGCTGCCATAGGTGAGCCGACCGTGCCCCGGGCGATGGTCACCTGGACCCTGGGCGCGGCCTCGCTGCGTTACTACCTCTCGACCGGGTCAATCCAGGTTCAGCCTTCCGAAGGCCTCGAGTGGTGGGTCGGAGAAATCGATTTCATCTCTGACGGACCGGCCCCGCCGCCACCCGCCCGCCTCTTCGGCCCGGGCTTCCACGAAGTCGGCTACGAGCGCCTGGGCCGGCTCTACGTGCGGCGCTTCGCCACGCCCGGCCCGCAGCTGAGGCGGTTGCAGCTGCGAACGATCCGCGACGCCGAGCTTGGTTTCCGCACCAACGGGGTACTTCTCGATGGGATTGGACCGGGCTGACGCCCCCCGATCGATGCGAGTTATCCTCAGTGCCCCGGAGAATCCAGCGAGGAGAAGGCATGAGCAAGACCAAGGCGACCCAGGCCGCCGACATCTATTCGACCGCGCGCGAGAATCCCTACGTGCAGCGACTGATCGAGGACGAAGAGCTGCGTGACAGCCTCAAAAAGGCCTTTGAGGCAGCACGGGGGGCTTACGGCCGCGCGACCAGCAACGGCGGCACCGTCAAGGCGGTCACCAGCGACAAGAAGGTGCAGCGTGACCTGAAGACGGCGGCGGAGAACCTGCGCGATGCCTCCGAGGCGCTGCGGGCGCCGAAGAAGCGCAAGAAGAGCCGCCTCGGCCGCATCATCCTGCTCGGCTTGGTCGGTGCTGCGGTTGCCCTGATCCTCAGCGAGGATGCGCGCAAGACCGTGCTCGACGCCCTCTTCGGTGCTGAGGAGGAGTTCGAGTACACCAGCACGACATCCATTAACGGCGGATAGATGAACGGCTTCGATTGCCGCACCTGCGGATGACGCGCCTGGCGCGGCGCGGGTCACCACCCGCCTCCTCGCGAATAGCGCTGCTATTCGCTCGTCGGCGTGCGGCGCCACGCTTGGCCAGGCGCGTCCCCTCAGGCACGTCAATCGGCGCCGGTCATCTATCCGCCATCGCTACTTAAACATCCGCTTCGGCGACGTAGACTGATCCTCATGGAGGCGGCGACAAAGGAGCGGGAGCTCAGCGGCGAGAAGGCCCAGCGCATCATCGATGCGATGCGGGTCAGCGTTGCCAAGCGCGGCGCCGCGGGCTCGACCTTCGAGCACGTCGCCCGCGAGGCGGGCGTAAGCCGCGGCCTTCTCCACTACTACTTCGGGACCAAGGAGCGGCTGCTGGTAGAGGTGGTGCGCCGCGACGCCGAGATCCGCGTCGCCCGGCTCGACGAGCCGCTGGCCAAGGCGGAGACGGTCGACGATGTGGTCAACGTCCTGCTCGCCAGCCTCACCGACCTGATCGAGAACGAGCCCGCCTTCTTCCTGCTCCTCTACGAGCTCTTCAGCGCCGGCCGGCGCAACCCGGAGATCCAGCACGAGGTCGGCCAGCTCTTCGAGCGCACCCGCTCGCACGTCGCCGACGTGCTGCGCTCGAAGGAACGGGAGGGTGTGCTGAAGCTGCGCCACGACGCCGAGGAGATCGTCTCCTTCCTCTTCGCGATCGCCGACGGCTTTGCCCTGCAGGCGCTCTCGGACACCGAGCGCGACATCAGCGGCGGTCTTGCGGTTGCCGCCGCCTCCGGTCGCTACTTGCTGATCTCTGAGTAGCGGTTCGGGTACACCTCGGGCCTCCGAGTGACCCCACTCACAGACGGTTGGCCGTTCGTTCGAAAGGCTGGCTGTCCAGCCAATGCGTGACTTCATGGTCAGACTTGCCGGTTTTCTCGGGCGCCGCCGCCGCTGGGTCCTCGCCGCTTGGCTCGTGGTCGTCGCGTTGGCCCTGCCGATCGCCTCGCACCAGACCGATCACCTGACCGGCGGCGGCTTCGACGTCCCGGGCAGTGAGTCGAAGGCGGTCAGCGACTCGCTCGAGAACGACTTCGGCGACAAGGCCGGTCAGATCGCCGTGCTGCTGCAGGCCGAAGACGGCGCCGGGCGCGCTGCTCGCGCCGCCGCGGTAGGGAGAGTGAGCAAGGCGGTCGCCGACCTCGACGAAGTGTCCCTGCCGCCGGCGGTTGTCCATCGCGCTGAGCTCGTCCTGCGGCGGACCGGCACGGCGATGTTGCCACTGCACAGCGAAAAGTCCTCCGACCTGCAGATCGACTCGGCAACCGACCTGCGCGAAGCGCTCGATCCCGGCACGGCCGTCAACGGCGTGACCCCCTACCTCGCCGGCCAGCCGACGATCTGGGCCGGCATGCAGGAGCTCTCCAAGGAAGACCTGGCGAAAGCGGAGGCCGGCGGCTTCCCGATCGTCGCGATCATCCTGCTCATCGTCTTCGGCTCGCTGGCCGCCGCGGCGCTGCCGCTGGTGCTCGGTTTCGTCAGCGTGATCGTCACCGGGGCGCTGATCTACTTCCTCTCGCTGCAGGTCGAGACCTCGGTCTTCGTCACCAACATGGCCTCGATGATCGGCATCGGCGTGGCGATCGACTACTCGCTCTTCATCCTCGCCCGCTATCGCGAGGAGCGCGCCAGTGGGCGCGACAAGGACGCTGCGCGGGCGGAGGCACTCTCCACCTCCGGCTTGGCTGTTGCCTTCTCCGGCCTCGCCGTGATCGTCTCCCTCGCCGGCCTCTGGATGGTCGACAACCAGGCGCTGCGCTCGATGGCGCTGGGCGCGATGACGGTCGTCGCCGTCTCGATCCTCACCGCCGTCACGCTGCTGCCGGCTCTGATCGCGATGCTCGGAGACCGCGTGCTTCCCGGTGGCATCGTCGCCAAGGTGCTGGGCGTGTTCCGCCGCCGCGGCGAGCGTCCAGACCGCGGGGCCTTCTGGGTGCGCTGGACCACCCGTGTCATGGCTCGCCCCTGGGTGGCGGTCATCGGCGTCTCCTCGATCCTTTTGTTCCTGGCGATCCCGCTGCTCTCGATCGAGACCGGCACGCAGGCGATCAAGCAGTTCCCCACCGGCAGTGACGTGCGGGTCGGCAACGAACTCGCCTCCGAGCAGCTCGGCGGCGGCACCGATCCGGTGCAGATCGTCGCCTCCTTTCCTGACGAGAACGGCATCCGTGGCGAGCACGCGGCCGTGGTCGGCTTCACCCGCACGATCGAGTCGACGCCGGGCGTCAGCTCCGTCGCGCCACCCGCTTTCTCCGGCGACAGCGTCCTGATCCAGGCCACGCCCAGCGCTCCCAGTGAGTCCGACCCGACGATCGCCCTGGTCGAGCGGCTGCGCGACAGCGTCGTCCCCGCCACCGCACTCGCCCACGTCGCCAGCGTCGATGTCGGCGGCGAAACGGCGCGCAGCCAGGACGCCCGCGATCAGGTCAGCGGCTCGATGTGGAAGATCATCCTCTTCGTTCTCGCGCTCAGCTTCTTGGTGCTGATGGTGATGCTGCGCTCACTGCTGCTGCCGCTGAAGGCGGTGCTGATGAACCTGCTCTCGATCGGCGCCGCTTTCGGCGTCCTCGTCGCGGTCTTCCAGTGGGGCTGGTTCTCCAACCTGCTCGGCTTCGAAAGTCAGGGCGCGCTCGACACGATCAACGTGCCACTGATCTTCGCCATCGTTTTCGGCCTCTCGATGGACTACGAGGTCTTCCTGATGTCGCGTATCCGCGAGCACTACCTCGAGCACGGCGACAACGAACGTGCCGTCGCCGAAGGCCTCTCGACCAGCGCCCGCACGATCTCCTCGGCCGCCCTGATCATGACCTCGGTCTTCGCCGTCTTCGTGCTCACCGGCGTGCCCTCGATCAAGGAGCTGGGGCTGGGCTGCGCGGTGGCGATCGCGCTCGACGCGACCCTGGTCCGCCTGATCCTTGTGCCGGCGGCGATGAAGCTCTTCGGCGACTGGAACTGGTGGATGCCCTCCTGGCTGGACCGGGCCCTGCCCGACCTCAGCTTCGAGAGCGGTTCGCCAGAGCCAGAGCCTGCAGAGGCTTGAGGAGCGCCCCGATAGGGGTTCCGCTTAACTTTTTCGGTGGATCGGAGTTGGGCTGGCGCCCACTACTCCCGACGAAAAAGTGCAAGACGCTCCACCCCTATCGGGGCGCTCCTAATACCCTGTGCCGCCATGAATGACGATCTCGCCTTTGTTGGAGCTGCACGGCAGGCGGAGATGGTTCTAGCGGGGGAGGTTTCTCCGAGAGAGCTCGTTCAACTCTGCCTCAACCGGATTGCTCGCTTTGACCCGCAGCTGAACTCGTTTCGCAAGGTCTTCGCCGAGAAGGCGCTGCTCGAAGCCGAGCAGGCCGAAGCGCGGCTGAAGGCGGGCGAGGAGAGGCCGCTGCTCGGGGTGCCGATCGCGATCAAGGACGAAGTCGACGTCGCCGGCGAGGTCAACCAGCATGGCACCGACGCCTTCACCGAGCCGGCGAGCGCCGATTCCGAGATGGTGCGGCGACTGCGCGAGGCCGGCGCGATCGTCGTCGGCTTGACCCAGCTGCCCGAGCTGGCGATCTGCGGCTTCACCGAGTCGGCCACCTACGGCGTCACTCGCAACCCCTGGAACCCGCAGCGCAGCCCGGCCGGTTCGAGCGGGGGCTCCGCGGCCGCGGTTGCCGCCGGCCTTGTCCCGATCGCCTCGGCCGGCGACGGCGGCGGCTCGATTCGCCTCCCCGCCGCCTCCTGTGGCCTCTTTGGCCTCAAGCCCTCACGTGGCCGGATCTCACTCGCCCCGCTGCTCGAAGGCTGGCACGGTCTCGCCGTCAACGGCTGCGTCAGCCGCAGCGTCCTCGACACGGCGCTGTGGCTGGACATCACCGCCGGCGGCTCGCAGGAGCCCGAGGCGCCACCGATCCCCGAGCGTCCCTTCGTCGAGTCGGCGAAGACGCCGCCCGGCAAGCTGCGGGTCGCCTACTCGACCCTGGCGCCCCGCGCCGCCGCACCGCCCACGGTCTCAGACGACGTCAAGCAGGCAGTCTTCGACGCCGCCGAGTTGATGCGCTCGCTCGGTCACGACGTGGCCCAGCAGGACCCTGCCTGGGGCGCGATCGGCAACAACATCACGCCCCGCTTCCTGCGCGGCGTCGCCGACACCGTCGCCGAAGTGCCCCACCCCGAGCGCCTCGAACGCCGCACTCGCGGCTTCGGCAGGCTGGGAAGCACGATCCCCGACGCCATCTACGAGCGCGCCCTGCGCGCCCGCGCGGCAGACGTCGCCCGCGTCAACGCCATCTTCGACTCCGTCGACGTCCTCGTCACCCCCGTGATGGGGGGAACTGCCCTGCCGATCCGCCGCTGGGAGGGCAAGGGTGCGATCCGCACCGTCCTCGGCATGAGCCGCTTCTATCCCTACTGCGTGCCCTGGAACCACCTCGGCAATCCCGCCATGTCCGTTCCCACCGGCTTTGCCGACGACGGCATGCCCCTCGCTGTCCAGATCGTCGGGCGCCCCGGCGACGAGTCGACCCTGCTCTCGCTGGCCGCTCAGCTTGAGGCGGAGCGACCCTGGGCGGAGCGGCGTCCGCCGATCTCCTGAGTCGCGCCGATCCCGGCGAGGAAGGCTCGAAGGCGACGCTGGTAGAGCGGCGGATCGACGTTCCACTCGCCGGTGTGGCGCGCGAAGGGGACCGGGAAGAAGTCGACCCAGCGCGGCAAAGCGGCGGCGAAATCCTCGCTGGCCGAGATCGGCACCGTGTCGTCGTCCTCGCCGTGGAAGAGCAGGATCGGCAGGTGGAAGTCTTCGGCGTGCTGGACCGCGTCGAGACTCGACCAGTCGGCGTCGATCCGCGTCTCGGTCGCCCACTCGACCGGGAGGGCCAGGAAGGAGGGCAGGCCCATCTCGGTCGCACTGAACTCGAGCACGGCCTGCCAGTCGAGCGCCGGAGCGTCGAGGACGAGCCCGGCCACGCCGGAGGCCAGCGGCGAGCGCTCCATGAATTGGGTGACGACCGCGCCGCCCATCGAGTAGCCGATCAGCACGAGCCGCTCGGCGCCGTGGGCGCGCGCGAAGCGAGCGGCGGCTGCGAGATCCCGCCACTCGGTCAGCCCGAGGTGGTTGTAGCCGTCCGGGCTGGCCGGGGCGCCGAGGTCGTTGCGGTAGGTGATCAGCAGGGTCGGCAGGCCGAGGTGGTGTAGCTCGGGCGCCAATCGCAGGCCCTCCTCGGGGCTGCCGTTGTGGCCGTGGACGACGATTGCCCAGGTCCGCGAGGGTCCCGGCACGAGCCAGGCAGGCATCGCCCCCAACTCGCCGCGAACCTCAACCGAAGCCGAGGGCAGTCCCAGCGCCTGGGTCGGGTCGCCGGCGTAGACGTCTGGGTCGATCGCCACGTCCTTGCCGGGCACCAGGCGTCCCTCCACGCCGCGCAGATGCCGAGTCACCGCGTCGGAGTCTTCTGCCACGATCGCGCCGACGATTGCCCGTCCGCCGCGCCACTCGATTCCGTAGACCCCAGGCCTGGCGCTGTCGTCCTCGCGGGCAAGAACCACGCGGTTGTCCGACACGGACTCGACTCGCACATCGGCCGGCCAATCTCTGTGATCGGGCACGATCAGGACCGAGGAGAAATGCCAGGCCGTCGCGATGCCCGCGGCCAGGGCCGCGAGCGCGACGATCCCACAGCCGAGCAGGGCCCAGCGCCGGTGTTCCCGCAGCCAGGCCAGTCCTGGCTTCCCCTACGCGAAGACCTTGCGCATCCGCGCGATCTCGCGGATCGAACCGCGGGGACGGATCCGCCGCGTCAGGACCATCTTCAAGGGGTTGGCGCCTGGCTTGCCCATCCCGACGAAGTCGGCCCAGCTCGCCTCGAGGGTCAGGGTCGGGTTGGGAGCTTCGCCCGGCTCCGCGCGGGTCGAGCCATTGTCGAGCACCAGGTGCCAGGGGTCGGCATCGGTGAAGCGCCACTGGTAGACGAGGGGCGAGCCGTTCGCCACCCGCGGATCGGCGGCGCGCTTGACCACGTCGAAGTAGAGGCGCTGCATCTCGGGGCTTGCCTCGGGCACCGCCTCGGGCGGACCGAGGATGCCCGCCTCCATCAGCTTGACCTGGTTCTGGGCGACCTCCTCGGGGGTGGCCTCGGGGTCGAAGGGGAAGACGCCGGGTGGCATCTCCTCGGTCGGGTAGCCAATCGTGCGCCAGCGCTGGCGGATCAGTTTGAGGCCAAAGGCGAAGATGTCCTCGAGCGAGAAGCCGTAGCACTCGGTGTAGGAGCGGTCGAAGTTGGGGGGGTAGAAGACCGCCGGGCCGTACGGCAGCACTTCGCGCAGCAGCTCGACCACCGCCGCTTTGCATTCCTCGTGGGCGGGATGCTCGTCGGCGAGCAGCTCGGAGAGCACCTTGACGCCGAAGCCGATGTGGCGCTGCTCGTCGCGGGAGACGTTGGCCATGCCCGAGCTGAAGCCGGGCATCGTGTCCTCGGAGGAGAAGAAGTCCTCGATGAAGTGCTGGCCGGGCTGGGCGAGGGAGCCCTCGACGATCAGGTGGTAGAGCGTGATTGCCTGCGCGTACTTGGGCAGCGAGCGATCCTTGCGCAGTTCCTCGGCCATCACGTCGAGGCGGTCGAAGATGCCGCGGTAGCCCCAGTTGAGCTGAGGCAGGGTGGAGGAGAGCGTCTGCTCGATCGACTCGCCGCCGACGCCGATCACCTCCTTGAAGAAGCGGTGGAAGAAGACCGAGTGACGGACCTCGTCGACCTGCTGGGTGGCGAGGAAGTAGGCCTGCTCCTCGGTCGGGGCGGCGGTGATGTAGGGGGCGAGGGTGTCGGCGACGCGGTCCTCACCGTAGAAGAACATCGAGTAGATCCACATCGCCGAGCGGCGCTGGATGTCGCTGAGGCCGTCCCAGCCGGCTTTGTCTCCGGTCAGGTCGATGTCGTAAGCGCTCCAGTTGCCCTGCTCCCAGCGCTTGTAGAGGTCCTCGTAGGTGACGTTGTCCATCAGGCTCTGCGATGCGACGCTCATCTCTCTCCTTTGCTGGGCACTGCGGTCGGCTGCTGGGGGAGGTTAGCGCCATCCTGGCCAGTCAGCCAGGATGGCTCAGGATGAGTTCGTCACAGAAGCGGGAACCTCGATCTCCCGCTTGAGGATCTTGCCGGTGGGGCCCTTGGGCAGGTCGTCGAGGAACCAGACCAGGCGCGGGTACTTGTAGGCGGCGATCCGCTCCTTGACGTAGGCGCTGACCTCCTCGGGCGCCAGCTCCTCGCCCTCGTGGAGGACGACCGCGGCGCCGATCTCCTCACCCCACTCGTCGTGGGGGACGCCGACAACGGCCGCTTCGCGGATCTTCGGGTGCTCGAAGAGCACCTCCTCGACCTCGCGCGGGTAGACGTTGTAGCCGCCGCGGATGATCAGGTCCTTCTTGCGGTCGACGATGTAGAAGCAGCCGTCCTCGTCGGTGCGGGCCATGTCGCCGCTGTGGAACCAGCCGCCGCGCATCGCCTCCTCGGTCGCGTCGGGGCGCTGCCAGTAGCCCTTCATGACGTTGTGGCCGCGGATCACGATCTCGCCGACCTCGCCCTGGGCGACCTCGTTGTCGTCCTCGTCGACGACGCGCATCTCGACCCCTTCGATCGGGGTGCCGATCGAGCCGGGCTTGCGCTCTTTGTCGGGATGGTTGGAGGAGGAGACGGGCGAGGTCTCCGAGAGGCCGTAGCCCTCGAGCACGATCGCGCCCATTGCCTCCTCGAAGCCGCGCAGGACCTCGACCGGCATCGAGGCGCCGCCGGTGATGCAGGTGCGCAGCGAGGAGGTGTCGTAGCTCTCGCGCTCGGGATGGTGGAGCAGGGCGCCGAACATGGTCGGCACGCCGTAGAAGTGGGTGACCTTGTCGCGCTGCATCGTCGCCAGCGCCTCGCCGGGATCGAATTTCGGCACCAGGGTGAGGCAGGCGCCGACCTTCAGCGAGGCGTTCATGCCCACCGTCTGGCCGAAGGAGTGAAAGAGCGGCAGGGCGCCGAGGACGACGTCGCCCTCGGCGATCTCACAGGTTTTGCGGCTGGAGACGTCGGCGTTGTGGAAGAGGTTGTGGTGGGTGAGCTCGGCGCCCTTGGGCTTGCCGGTCGTGCCCGAGGTGTAGAGGATGACCGCGGTGTCGTCCTCGGCGGTCTCGTGGAGCCCTGCGGCCGGCTCGTGCTTGGCCAGGGTCGCGGCGAAGCTCGCCGGCTCGACCTCGATCAGCTCGACCCCGGCGTCGGCCGCTCCGTCTTGCGCCTCTGCGCAGAAACCGTGCCAGGCGAGCAGCAACTTGGCACCGGAGTCCTCCAGGTAGAAGGCGATCTCGCGTCGCTTCAGCAGCACGTTCATCGGCACGACGATGGCGCCGGCGCGCAGGACTCCGTAGTAGGCAACGGGGAAGTCGGGGACGTTGGGCAGCATCACGCCAACGCGGTCCCCCGGCTCGACCCCCTTCTCGCCCAGCAGGGTCGCCAGGCGGGCGCTGAGCTGGTCGAGCTCGCCGTAGCTGAGCTCGTCATCGCCAAGGCGGATTGCCGGCAGCTGCGGCGCCTTCGCGGCGCTCTCGGTCAGCAGTGATGCGAGGTTGAGACCCATCGCCCTTAGGGCTTGGTGATGTGATGGACGGGGAACTCCTTGATGTCGGGAGGCCCTTGGAAGGCACGGTCGCCCATCTCCTGAATCGCCGGTCCCAGCCGTGCGCCCTGGAAGCGGTCGAAGTGGTCACGAGACTCCCAGAAGTCGATCACGCCCCAGCCGCCCTCGATCGGTCCGGCGGAATGGAAGATCAGGCCCTCCGGTGGATCGCCGTCGATGCCCATCTGGCTGTGCATCGCGTCGTACTGGTCCTGTGTACCGCCCTCGAACTTCAACCGCAGGCCGATCGCCATTACTCCTCCTCCGTAGAACCCTGAGTACCGGAGCGAGCATAGCCCGCCTGGGAGTGATGAGGCCGGCATCGGCTGTGGATATGCTCAACGCGATGGAGAACTTGGGGGAGCCCACTTCTTATCTCGCGGTGGCCAAAGGGGTGCCGGTTTACTCGCGCGACGGCGAGAACCTCGGCCGGGTAGTGCGCGTGCTCTCGGCGCCCAAGCTCGACATGTTCGACGGCATCGTCTTCGACACCACCGCCGGGCCCGGCGGTCACCGCTTCGTCGACGCGCCGGAGGTCGGGGATATCTATGAGCGCGGAGTCGTGCTCAAGATCGACGCCGCCGAAGCGGCGAATCTGCAGGCGCCCGCCGCCAACCCGGGCTCCCTCTCGGTCAACCCTGCCGACCTCGTCGGCGGCCGGCCGGGCTTTTTCCGGCGCGCCTGGAACTCGATGACCGGCAAGCGCTGAAGGTGAGCGCTCCTCGCCGCCGCGTCGCGTAGGATCTGCCGCCGTGAAGCGCCTCGCCCTGATCCTCTTTGCCTGCCTCGCCCTCGTTGCCGCCGGCTGCGGCAGCGACGACGACTCGTCGACCAGCTCGAGCGAATCGACCGCAACGAGCACCGCATCAAGCAGTGAAAGCGCTCCTGAATCGAGCGGTGGCAAGAAGACGAAGCCCGAAGTGACCGTGCCGAGTGGCGCGCCGCCGAAGAAGCTCGAGATCGAGGAAATCGAAAAGGGCACCGGCGCGACCGCAAAGGCGGGCGACGAAGTAACGGTTCAGTACGTCGGCGTCGGCTACGACTCCGAAGAAGAATTCGACTCCTCTTGGAGCCGCAGCGAACCGTTTGCCTTCGGCCTCGGTGCCGGCCAGGTGATCCCGGGCTGGGACCAGGGCATCGAGGGGATGAAGGTCGGTGGCCGGCGTGAGCTGATCATCCCGCCGAACCTCGCCTACGGCCCCGCTGGCTCACCGCCGGCGATCGGGCCGAACGAAACGCTGATCTTCGTCGTCGATCTACTCGCCGTTAAATAGGGGGCAGGCCCCCTCTGGGGCGGCGACACCGTTTCCGCCCGGGCGCGATCATCTCTTGCCGTGCCCACCGCTTCCGTCTTCGCCGAACGATTCGCCGCTCAGGGCCTGGCGGGGGCTCCCGCTCGTGGGGCCGTCGCGGTTGCCAGGCGGCTGCTCGCGGTTCAGGGACAGGACCCGCGGGGCGCGCGGCTGGCGGTCCGGGTTCGCAGCGAGGGGCTGACCGCTGCCGACGTCGATCGGGCCCTGAGCGAGGAGCGCTCGCTGCTGATCACCTGGCTCAACCGCGGCACCCTGCACCTGGTTCGCAGCGAGGACTATCCGTGGCTGCACGCGCTGACGACTCCGCCGCTCTTGACCTCGGCGAGTCGTCGTCTCGCGCAGGAGGGAGTTTCGCCCGATGCGGTGGAGCGCGCCCTGAAAACGATCAAACGGGCTCTTGCTTCAGAGGGTCCGCTGACCAGGCTGCAGCTGCGCGAACGGCTCGAAGCGGCAAAGGTGCCGTCGGCGGGCCAAGCGCTGATCCACCTGCTCTTCCTCGCCACCCTGAAGGGGATTGCGGTGCGCGGGCCGATGCTCGGCAAGGACCACGCCTACGTGCTCGTCTCCGACTGGCTCGACCCGGTCCAGCCGGTCGACCGCGATCTCGCCCTCGCCGAGCTGGCCCGCCGCTACCTGGTCGGCCATGCGCCCGCGGACGATCGTGACCTGGCGCGCTGGGCCGGTCTGCCGCTGCGCGACGCACGCGCGGGCCTCTCGGCGATCGCGTCGGAGCTGGTCGAGCGCGATGACGGCCTCGTTCACCTCGCGGCCTCGCCGCCGGTGGCGGAGATCCCCGGTCCGCGCCTGCTCGGCCCCTACGACCCGCTGCTGCTCGGCTGGACCTCGCGCGAGTCGGTGCTCGGGCCGCACACGCAGCTGGTCACGATCAACGGCATCTTCAAGCCCTTCGCGATGGTCAAGGGCCGCGCCGTCGCCACCTGGCGCCTCGCCCGCGGCAAGGTCACGATCGAGCCGCTCGACCGCATCAGCAAGCAGGCCAACGCGGCCCTCGCCGCCGACGCCGCCGATGTGGAACGGTTCATGGCAAGCGCCTAGGTACAACCAGGAGGAGATGACGATGGGACAGCCAGTGGTCCACTTCGAGGTGATTGGCAAGGACGGCGAGAAGCTGCAGGGCTACTACGCCGAGCTATTCGACTGGGACGTCAGTGCGGAGAACGAGATGAAGTACGGCCTCGTTGACCGCGAGTCAAACAGCAACGCCGAAGGCATCGGCCTCGGCGGCGGCATCGGCCAGGGCCCCGAGGGCTACGACGGCCACGTCACCTTCTACGTCGAAGTCCCCAACGTCGAGGAGGCGCTGAGCAAGGCCGAGTCCCTCGGCGGCAGCCGCGTGATGGGTCCCGAGACGATCATGGGTCGCATGGTCCTCGGCCAGTTCAAAGACCCCGAGGGCAACGTGATCGGCCTGATCGAGGGCGGCTCTTAGCCCGCGAGCTTCGGGCTGCGCCAGGGCTGGCTGAGGCGGGCGGCGAGGTCGTCCGCCAGGCCGGCCATCGGGACTCGTGTCTGCTCCAGTGAGTCGCGGTCGCGCAGGGTGACGGTGTCGTCTTCCATCGTCTGGTGGTCGACGGTGATGCCCCAGGGGGTGCCGATCTCGTCCTGGCGGCGGTAGCGCTTGCCGATCGAGCCGCCCTCGTCGAACTCGGCGGGGACGCGCTTGCGGATCTCCTCGAAGAGGTCGTGGGCCTTCTCCGGCATGCCCTCCTTGGAGACGAGGGGAAGGACGGCGACCTTGTTGGGGGCGAGGCGCGGGTGGAGGCGCAGTACTGTGCGTTGGCGTCCCTCGACCTCCTCGACCTCGTAGGAGTCGACGAGGAAGGCGAGGGTGGCGCGGTCGGCACCGGCGGCGGGCTCGATCACGTGGGGGACGTAGCGCTCTTTGCTCTGCTGGTCGAAGTACTCGAGCTTCTCGCCGCTGAACTTGGCGTGCTGGGTGAGGTCGAAGTCGCCGCGGTTGGCGATCCCCTCCAGCTCCGACCAGCCGATCGGGAAGAGGTACTCGA
>Ga0070682_100000078_pt1 | contig 87953 bp, 80 predicted proteins | sample KBSC63LmetaG_FD_64668 | JGI IMG/M metagenome (GOLD analysis project Ga0070682, IMG submission 64668) | Corn rhizosphere microbial communities from Kellogg Biological Station, Michigan, USA - KBS C6-3L metaG | ecosystem: Host-associated > Plants > Roots > Rhizosphere | place: USA: Michigan...
ATCGTCGCGGGCGGATTAGCGTTACCGAAGCTACACGAAGGCGCACCATACATTTTACTTGAGCCAAAAGAAGCTTCAGCGTCCTTCACCACTATTTTCCTCGAAGGCCCTGAATGTCCCCTGACGAAAGAAAACAAACTCACCGGGAGTGTTGTCGGGCAAATCGACAAAAACGATACCGTTGAACCGTTACTGTTATTCAACCATACAGTCCAGAAATTATTCCAGACCAGCGCCACTCTGGGTGACCACCTGAAGTTCGGTGCGTTCGAGGCATTCATCGATGCAGAAGCACACGTCAAAATCACCACCGCGTCACACATTGGTCAGACAGTAGGTGTCTGCTAGCACCGCCAGCACCAAGTAGCCAGCAGTAAGAACACATGAGATCGCAGTAAGCGATAAAACCAGGACCGCACCTTGGGGTGCGGTCCTGGTTTCCAGAAGCAACGGGGACAAGAAGACAGGGACTGGGAAAAGGGATGAAACAGGGAAGCAAGCGGGGCACAGGCACCGGACCTTACGAAGTCAGCACGAGTCAACAAAGGCTGGCCGGGGAGTCCGGTAGCCGGAAGTCAAGGAGGGGGCGCTGATCCCCCTCGATCCTCTTCGCCTTCACGTCCGGGCAAGCTCCCGACTCCAAGCCCGGTAGCCAAGGTCAAAGGCTCTCCGGCTCCCTCGAGCAAGGGCTCAGGTAAGCAGGCCCAACACATCAAGTTCCAACGGCGAACCCGAATCGGCTCCTACCCCCGCCGAAAAGGCACAGGCCACCGTCGCCGACATTCCCCTGGCCAGCCCTGACTTGCAATCGTCTCCGGGCACCGCGGCCACCCTCAGCGCCGCCAACACCTGCGACGGCAAGAACGAGTCCCCGTCCCTGATTTGGCAGGGAGTCCCGTCCGGCACTCAGGAACTGGCCTCTTCGTGGTCAACGCCCAACCGGTCGAGGGCAAGCTCTTCTTCGACTGGGCCGTGGCGGGGCCTGGACCCAGACCTCACAAGCCTCAAGACCGCCCGCCTGCCCCAGGGGGCGATCCTCGGCCAAAACAGCTTCCGGCAAAAGCGCCTACGAGGTTTGCCCATCCCAGGGAAGCTCAGAAACCTACGTCCTCACGCTCTATGCGCTGCCGCAGCGCCTTGGAGCCACAAGGGGCTTCGATCCGCACCAGCTGCGCGAAGCGATCCTGGCGCAGTCGGGGAACGCGGGGTTGATGGCTGTGGCTTAGGGGGGGTAGGGGGTCGGGGGCATTCCCAGAACACCACGCGCACATTAGAGAACTTTGCCCAGTATTCATTGACTAAATAGTCCCTCTAAGGGAAGATCCTCTCGAGTTCACCATCGTTCGCATGATCGTCCATTTGCAATGCTCGGAGAGGAGCTCAGATGCAACAGCGCAGAGCGAGAACCCTTTTCCTGTCGGTAGCAGCATGCCTCGGCCTGATGGCCTTCACGGCCCTCGCCGCTCAGGCGGCCAACTTAGAAGACGGGGGTAAAGCCGCTAAATTCTTAGTTGAAAAAAGTGCTGCGTTAGCAGTAGGCACGACCTTCGAAGTGACTCAGGTGGGGACCGGGACCCTCTTAGTGCCAGGCCGCGTAGACATCTTATGCACAAAAGGTGTAACTACGGGTCTAATTAACAGTGGAGCCGATGCATCAGCTTCAGGCACATTCACCGGATGCACGGCTTGGCAGCCCGTCACCGAATTAGGTAAATCACATGTGACAAAAGTGGCATGCACGGTCAAAGAACCGATCGTCGCGGGCGGATTAGCGTTACCGAAGCTACACGAAGGTGCGTCATACGTTTTACTTGAGCAAAAAGAAGGTGTTTTAGGCTTCACCACTATCTTCCTCGAAGGCCCGGAATGCCCACTGACGAAAGAAAACAAGCTCGATGGGAGCGTAGTCGGGCAGATCGACAAAAACGACACTGTAAACCCGACGCTGTTATTCGACCATACAATTCAGAAATTATTCCAGACCAGCGGCACACAGGGTGACCACCTGAAGTTCGGCGCGTTCGAGGCATTTATCGACGCAGAAACAACAGCAAAAATCACCGGCCCGGCAGAAGATGTCGGTAAAACCCTAGGAGTCTGCTAGCACCATCAGACGAAGTAAGTAGAAAGTAAGTAACATCAACCAGGACCGCACCCTTAGGTGCGGTCCTGGTTTCACAAGTGACAGAGAACAAGATAGGATTGGGAACGGGACGAACAGAGACACCTGCGAGGAGAAGAACACATCTCACCTTCACTCATCTGGCAGAAGTTCCGCCCGGAACCGCGAGCTGGCCTGCCGGCCATGAACTCCCAGCCCGTACAGGGTAAGCTCTTCCTCGACTGGGCGGTGGCGGGCTCGCCCCCCAACCTCACCAGCCTTGAAGCAGGACGTCTGCCTGCCGGCGCCGTGCTCGGCCAAATTAGAGATCTGCTCTCCGAAAGGAACCGCCGAAACTTACTTCCTCGCCTCTAGGCGGTTCCCGGGCCGCTGGGGCCTCGATGGCTTCGACCTGCATCAGTTGTGCGAGGAGATTTCGGCCCAGGGGAGAACGTGGGCTGGTTGGCTGCGGCTTACGGGGTTAGGACTTATCAAGGACGGTGCGGAGTGGTTTGCGAACAGCATCGCGCATTAGAAAACCTTCCTCAGTATTTCTTGACTAATTATTCCTTCTGAGAGAAGTTTCTCTCGCGAGTTCACGAACACTCGCGTCTTATCCAATTGCAATGCTCGGAGAGGAGCTCAGATGCGACAGCGCAGAGCGAGAACCCTTTTCTTGTCGGTAGCAGCGTACCTCGGCCTGATGGCCTTCACGGCCTTCGCCGCTCAGGCCGAAAACTTATCGGATGGAGGTAAAGAAGGCTTATTCTTAGTTTTATTATTAGCCGCCTTAGCAACATTAGGTGTGACCTTCTCAATTACTCAAGTAGGGACAGAGACGATCTTAGCGCCGGGTAGGGTCGATATTTTATGTACGACCGGCACCGGAACGGGTGAATTTCACAACGATAAAGATGCATTAGCTACGCTGACGTTAAGCGGATGCACGGCTTGGCAGCCCGTCGGATTAGGTCAAAAACATGTGACTAAAGTGGGCTGTACGGTCAAAGAACCAATCGTAATGAAAGTATTAATATTACCAAAGAAACACGAAGGAGAGCCGTATATTTTACTCGAGCCTCAGGGTGGTGAAGCAACTTTCACAACCTATTTTCTCGAAGGTCCGGAATGCCCGCTGACAAAAGAAAACAAAATTACGGGAAGCTTTGTCTTCTTAATGCACAGTGAAGATGCGGTTGAACAATTACTGTTAGCCAGCGAGGAAATACAAAAATTATTCCAGACCTCAGCCACGTTGGGTGACCACGCTAAGTTTGGTGCGTTCGAGTTATATCTTGATGCACATTGGACAGTTAAACTCACCGGTTCACATACCGGTCTGCCCTTCGGAGTCTGCTAGCACCATCACGCAACCAATTGCAGCGGGTAGCCAAGACCAGGATCGCACCTTCGGGTGCGATCCTGATTCTCAGGAGAAGTGAGAAATGGGCGGACTTGACCGCTCCCAAAAGGAGACGACCTCCGCCCATCGCCCCGTCACCTGGCCCGCAGCGTCAGCTTGGGTGCCGCGGGTGCGCTCTTCCTCAACGGGGCGGTGGCGAATCCGCTAGACCCCACCAGCCTCGAAACTGTCCTCCCGTCCAGCGACGCCTTGGTCAGCAAAGAGAGCTTCGGCAAGTCTGCTCGTGGGACCTGCCCATTGCAGGGGAGCGCGAACCACATCATCCATGCCCTGTGCCCGAGCTGTTAGAGCCTTCATAGGTGAAATGCGACTAGAACAGCGAGCGCAGGAAGCCGAGGCTGGCTATTTATGTTTCTCATTGCAGAGACTGAGGATAAAAAACATCGAACCGAAAAACTTGACTGATCAGATGGGCGGAGGCATGCTTATAAGCGGTGCAGGGCTTGTTGCGGCTGCTGCTGAAGCGGTCGTGAGACGGGGCAGGTTGAAGCGGATATTTGGGATGAGCAAATCGTTGTGGATAGCTTCCCTGCTCCTAGATCGGCATCAAAGGTACGACGCGTGATCCAATCACTGACTGAGGGTTGTGCTTTGGGAGGAGATGCTCAGCAGGCAACCTGGGTAATGCAAAGAAGTGGCTATCCCAGCCCATTCGAGCAAGAATAGGAGCGATCGGACATGAAAAGGCACAATATGGGAGGCGCTCTGTGCGCAGCGATGCTTGCCGCAGTGCTTACCTCGCTTATGCTCGCCGGGAGCGCCTCGGCGACACTTACAGGAGATTTCACCAGATTCCAGAACTGCCCCTACAAAACTGCGGAAGTCTACAGGTGTCTTTACTCGCAGACAATCGGCGGCGAAGTGGTGCTTGGGAATAAGAAAGTTCCTATTGTCAATGAAGCAGTCGTTCAGGGCGGCTATACGGAACCCGACGAAGAAGGATACTCTGAATTTGTTGCAGCAACAAACGGCCAGTCGCTGACAAAAGCGCCGCAGCCGGTCCCCGGCGGCCTCGCTGGCCTGGTCAACTGCAAAGAAATCAGCAATTTCATTTTTCGGGCGACCTGTGAAGTTACTTTTGAAAATGGCCTCACTGGAGCCAATTCGACCTTGGAATTGGCCAGACCCGCCAATGAGATTCGTATCAACGAATACCATCTTGCCGAAGGACAGGGTGTGGCGCTGGTACTGCCAGTGAAGGTCCACTTGGAAAACCCCCTGCTCGGGGAATCCTGCTACATCGGATCGAGTACCACTCCGATTATCTGGGAACTTAGGACTGATACAACTAATCCGCCCTCGCCTAACACGCCGATCACTGGAAATCCAGGAGAAACGGAATTCCTCGGGGGTGGAACAATTGCAAAGCTCTTCAACGTGGAAGTGGTCGACAACGCTTGGTCAGCGCCGGGAGCCGAAGGTTGCGGGGGAGCCTTCTCCTTCATCCTAGACCCGATCATCAACACGTCGGTAGGAGTGCCTGCTGCGGCCGGTCGCAACACTGCGAGGCTCAAAACGACGATCTATGAGGCGCCTCGCTTCTCGGTAAATAAAAATAACGAAGAAAATCCGTAGCCGTAAGAGGAATCGACTGAGAGCCCCAGCCAGATTTTTGGGGTTCTTCAGTCTTTCATGTGATCAGAGCATTTGAATCCAATCGAGCTAAAGACAGGAGTAGTTAGATATGAAAAAGCACAAGATGGGAGGGGCTCTGTGCGTGGCTATGCTTGCCGCGCTGCTCACCTCCCTCATGCTTGTCGGGAGCGCCTCGGCAAAACTGACAGGGGAATTCACCAAGTTCCAAAACTGCCCGTACAAAAATTTGGCGGTTTACAGGTGCCTCTACTCGCCAACCATCGGCGGCGAAGTTGTTCTTGGGAAAAAGAAAGTGCCGATCGTCAATCAAGCCGTTCTCCAGGGGGGCTACGAAGAAGCGCCCGAAGAAGGTCCTGAAGCCGGCTACTCGAAATTCGTAGCAGCCACCAACGGTCAGACGCTGACGAAAGCGCCGCAGCCCGTTCCGGGTGGCCTGGCGGGTCTCGTGAACTGCAAAGAAATCAAAGATTTCTTCCTGCGTGTCAGCTGTGAAGTGACCTTTGAAAATGGTCTGACTGGAGTTAACTCTACTCTGGAGCTGGCCAGGCCCGCGAGCGAGATTCGAGTGAACGAAACCCATCTGGCCGAAGGCCAGGGCGTAGCCCTGAAACTGCCGGTCAGGGTTCACTTGGAAAATCCGTTCCTCGGCTCATCCTGCTACATCGGCTCGAGCACCTCGCCGATCAACTGGGAATTGCGGACTGATACGACGAGCCCCCCGCCGCCGAACAAACCGATCACCGGTAATCCCGGCGAAGTTGAATTCCTCGAGGAAGGCCGGATCCTCAAGCTGTTCAACGTGGAACTGGTCGACAACGCTTGGTCGGCACCGGGAGCATCGGGATGCGGCGGGTTCCTAGTCGAACTGCTCCTCAACCCGATCATTAACTCCTCGGTTGGTGTGCCGGCAGCGGCTGGCCTCAACACCGCGAGGCTGAAAAACACGATCTATGAGGCGCCCCGCTTCTCGGTGAACAAAAACAACGAAGATAATCCTTAACGAGTACGAGGATGGGGCGCTGATCTTCTAGCGCCTGATTGCAGCGAGAGCGCCGGGCTTGCCCGGCGCTCTCGCTTTCTCCGCTCGGGTCCAGGAGTGTCCGTATATTCGGGTTCTCATGTCGGACTCTCGTGCAATAGCCAGATGGCTCAGCGGATCCCGCGCGACGAATCGCTGAGCCGCGTTCATGGCGTCGGCGCGCTGTTTGCCGCCGCCTACGGCAACGTCGGTTCCTCGATCTACTATGCGCTCGGCGTTACCGCCGCCTTCGCCCTGGGCCTGACGCCGATTGCCTTCGTCATCTCGGGTCTGATCTTTGCCGCCACTGCGGCGACTTATGCCGAGGCGACGGTGATGTTCCCCGAGGCAGGCGGCTCCTCGAGCTTCGCGCGCCACGCCTTCAACGAGCTGGTCAGTTTCATTGCGGCCTGGGGCCAAATGCTCAACTACACGATCACGGTCGCGATCTCGGCCTTCTTCGTGCCTCACTACCTGGCGGTGTTCTGGCCCTGGCTTGGCAATAGCCCAGGCGACATCATCGGCGGTGCGGTCTTGATCCTCGCCCTCGCACTGATCAACATCCGCGGCACCGAAGAGTCGGCGAAGCTCAATCTGATCCTCGCGGTCGCCGACCTCGCGACCCAGGTCGTGCTGGTCGGCATCGGCCTGGTCCTCGTTTTCAGCCCTCAGATCCTGGTCGACAACATCCACCTCGGTGTCGCGCCCACCTGGAGCGACTTCGCGCTTGGCATCGCAGTCGGGATGATCGCCTACACCGGCATCGAGACGATCTCCAACATGGCCGAGGAGGCCAAGGATGCCGCCAAAACGATTCCCCGCAGCGTTGGCCTGGTGGTAGTTGCGGTTCTCGCTCTCTATCTGCTGATCCCGATCGTCGCCCTCTCGGCGATGCCGGTGGTCCAAGACTCAGCGGGGCACTACGCGACTGAGCTCGGCTCGACCTTCGCCGATGACCCGATCCTCGGCATCGTCGAGAACCTCGGTCTCTCTTCTGGCCCCACGGAAATCCTGCGCTACTACGTCGGCGTACTGGCGGCGGTGATCCTCCTGATCGCCACCAACGCCGGCCTGATCGGCGTCTCCCGCCTCACCTACTCGATGGGCCAGCACCGTCAGCTCCCCGAGAGCCTGCGCCAGGTTCACCCCAAGTACCGCACGCCCTATATCGCGATCCTGATCTTTGCCGCGATCGCAATCGTCACCCTTATCCCGGGCCAGACCGACTTCCTGGCGACTATGTACTCGTTTGGCGCGATGCTCTCCTTCACGATCGCCCACATCGCGGTGATCCAGCTGCGCCGCGGCCAGTCTGGTGTCGATCGACCCTGGAAGCCGCCGTTCAACTTTCGCGCCTTCGGCACCGAGGTGCCACTCACCGCGGTCCTCGGCGGCCTCGGTACCTTCGCTGCTTGGATAGTCGTGATGGCTCTAAACCCGCGCACGCTCGCGGTCGGCATTGGCTGGATGGCACTCGGCATCGTCGTCTACGTGCTCTACCGCCGGAACCAGCGCCTGCCTCTCACCGAGACGGTCAAGGTTCTGACGCCAGAGCCGCTGGGCGTTGAAGAGATCGAGTACCGCTCCGTGCTGGTCGCCTTCGAGGACGATCAGCCTTTCTCAGAGGAGATGGTCGCGACCGCGGTCAAGCTCGCCTCCAAGCGCCGCCGCGGCATCCACGTGCACTCGATGCTGACTGTGCCGACCCACCTGCCGCTTGACGCTGAGCTTCCCGATCAGGAAGGAGAGGCACAAAGCAAGATCGAGCAGGCGAAGTTGATCGGCGGCCAGCGCGTGACCGGTCACGTCGAGCGCGTACGCCCCGGCCAGTCGGGCTACGACATCGCCGACGAGGCAAAGCTGATCAACGCCGCCGCGGTCATTGTCGGCCTGCGCTACCGCAACGGGCGTCCGCTCTACGACAAGACCCTGCAGACCGTCCTCGGCGAGCGCCCCTGCCGCGTCATCGTCGTCTCCGAACAGGGGGCGCAGCGGGGCGGCGAAGTTACGCCTGTGCTCGCTTAGTCGCAACACTTCCGTGACGTTCTGCGCACCACGCGTGCGCTGGCCTCTGCCACCGTCCGCGGATGGCTTCACCCTTCGTTCTCGGCGGCATTTTCACGAACGGCCTTTCCGGGGCTATCGCAGTGCTACTCGGCTTCACCGGGCTCGTGGGCGGCGTCGGCCGCTACGGCGCGATCCTTCAGGGCCTGACGCCAAGCGACATTGATCGGGCTACCGCATTGGGCTTCTTCAGCGGCTCGGCGCCGGGTGTCTTGCCGTCCTGATCGAATCCACAACATGAGTTAGGATGTAGACAGTATGTTTCGCATCGTTCTCCTTTACATCTCGCTCCTAGTCGTGACCGCGGCTCTGGTGCTTTCGTTGAATGCACTCGATGCTGGGACTGGTGTTTCACTCACGGTCTTCGGCTTGTTCGGCGTATCGATCGGCTTCGCCATCGGCTGTTTTGTCGATCGAATTCCTGAGATATCTCGCCCGCGGCGAACACGACCCCGCCCAGCGCCCCCACGCACCTAGAATCCACCCCCAGTGGCCTCTCCCGAGCGGATCTACCAGGGCTCCGTCCGCGCCTTCTCATTTGTCTTCCTCGTTCTCGGCCTGGCGCTCCTGATCAGCACCCTCGCCAACGGCGGTGGGCCGCTCTCGGTCGGCACCCTGCTCGGCATCGCCTTCCTGGCCGTCGGCGCGGGGCGGCTCTGGATAGCGTCTCGTACGTGAGCGAGCCCCAGCAAGCCGAGCAGCCCTCGAAACCGCGGCTGGAGCCGCTCCTGCAGCGCGCCACCGGCGTGCCGGGGCTCTTCGTAGCCGTCTACTCGGCGGTCGGCTTCTCGATCTACTTCTCGCTCGGGGTCGTCGCCGACCGCGGTCTCGGCCTGACGCCGCTGATCTTCCTCGCCGCCGGCCTGCTCTTCGTCGTCACCACGCTCAGCTACGTCGAGGGTGGGGCGATGCTGCGCGAGCGCGGCGGCTCCTCGAGCTTCGCTCGCCACGCCTTCAACGAGCTGATCGCCTTCATCGCCGGCTGGGCGATCCTGATCGATTATCTGATCGTCGCGGCCCTGGCGGCGATCTCGGTACCCCACTACCTGGAGCCGATCTCCTCCGACCTCTCCAAGGCCGGCTGGGAGATCGGCATCGCCGGCGCCGTGATCGTTGCCGCCTGCGTGCTCAACTCGCTCAACATCACCGGCCGCAGCCGCGAGCGGCCGCTGGCGATCCTCGCCCTCGCTGATATCGCCCTGCAGCTGGCCGTGATCCTCGTCGGTCTCCTCGCCGTCTTCCACCCCGACCGCCTCACCGACCAGCTCGACCTCTTCACCAGTCCCGACTTCCACGACATCGTCTACGCGGCGGTGGTGGCGATGCTCGCCTACGCGGGCATCGAGGCGGCCTCGGACCTCGCCCCGGACATCAACGTCTCCCGGCGCGACCTCAAACGCATCGTCTCGGTCGGGGCACTGGCGGTGCCGCTCGTCTACGCCGGCATGGCCGCGATCGCGCTGATGGCCGTGCCGGTGGTGGTCGGTCCGAACGGCCCGGAAACCGCCCTCGGTCACGAATTCGTCGAGGCGCCGGTGCTTGGCGTCGTCTCGGCCTACCACCCGCTCTGGGTCTCCGACGCGATGCGCTGGCTGGTCGCCCTGGTCGCCACACCCGTCCTCTTTTGGGCCGCGACCACGGCGCTGCTCGGCGTCTCCCGCCATATCTACACGCTGGCGATCAACCGCCAGATCCCCAGTTGGCTGGGCAAGCTCAACCGCCGCCACGCGACCCCGCAGGTGGCGATCGCGATCTCCGGCGTGATCGCGATCGGCCTGGTGTTGCCGACCAACGTCAAGTTGCTCGCCGGCCTCTACGCCTTCGGCGCGATGCTGGCGATCACGATCGCCCAGCTCTCGATCCTGCGCCTGCGCGTTACCCAGCCCGACCGCCCGCGCCCCTTCCGCGTTCCCCTCGACCTCGAGTGGCGTGGTGCCCAGCTGCCGTTGCCGGCCCTTCTCGCCGCGATCATCAGCGCCCTCGCCTTCCTCAGCGTGCTCGCCTATCACGACACCGCCCGCTGGGTCGGCCTCGGCTGGATGACCTTCGGCCTGCTCTTCTACGTCGTCTACCGCAAGGTCTTCGAGGGGACGACGCTGACCAAGCGCGTCTCCGTCAGCGAGAAGGCGCTTACCAAGCAGGTGGCCGAGGTCTCCTACCGCAACATCCTCGTGCCCGTCTTCGGCACCAAACTCGACGATGACATCGTCGCCACTGCCGGCAGGCTGGCCGCGGCCGAGCAGGAGGAGGGGGGGAAGGACGAGGAAACCAAGCTCGACCTCGTCTACGTGATCGAGGTTCCTCTCACCCTGCCGCTCGACGCCGCGCTTCCGGACGGGATCGAGGAGGACGCCCAGCGAGCCCTGAAGCGCGCCAGCGATGTCGCCGAGGAGTACGAGGACGTCAAGGTGACGGCTGAGGTGGTGCGCTCCCGCGGTGTCGGCGCCGGCATCGTCGAAGCGGCCCGTCGCTACGACTCCGAGGCGATCGTGGTCGGCGGCGAGCCCCCGACCAAGATCAAGGGCGGTGCCAGGCTAGGCGGCATCGGCGCCGCCAAGCCGGCCGAGATCGGCGCCGCCACCGAGTACGTGTTGAAGAAGGCGCCCTGCCGTGTGCTGCTCACCGCGCCGCCGGAAGTGACTACCTAGCGGTTGCCGCAGACTTCGAAGCCGATTTCCTGCGCGATCTTGTCGGACTTGGCGAAGGTTTTTTTCGCATTCTTGAAAAGCGCCTGGGGATCTTCTTCGCCGATGGCGATGTCCTCCTCGACGGCTTCGAGGAATGCTTCGGCTTCGTCTTCGGCCCCTTCTGGGAGACCGAGTGCCTTGATCTTCTCGACTTGTTCGCGCAAGGCCGGAATCGCGATCGTTTTGACTAGCGCAGCTTCATGCTTCTTGGTCTCGGCGGCGGATTCCCCGCTTTCGCCGATTCCCTTGATTTTTTCTTTTTTGAGGTAGGCGGCGAAGTCCGCTTCGACTTCTTTCCTGCCATCAGTGCAGATCGCATCGCCCTTGACCACGAAGAGGGCCTGGGTGATCGGAGGCGCATCGGACGACGAAGAGCCATCCGCGTCCGCTGAGGAGCTGGAATCGCTGCCGCAGCCGGCAGCGACGAGGACGCATGCGACTGCAGCAAGCATCGCGCTCAGCAAACGCCCCCTTGGCTCAGAGCCTCCCATACCGGTAGAAGAATATCGATTAGATGAGGATCTTGGCGTGAGCCTCCGAAAATCGTTGATCTAGACTCCCCGCCATGTTCATCCTGATCGTTGGCTGTGGCCGAGTCGGCTCCTCGGTCGCCCGCTCGATGTTGAGCGAGGGCCACGAAGTCTCCTGCCTCGACGAGGACCCCGAGTCGCACGCGCGGCTCGAGGTCGGGCTCGACAAGGGCTGGGAGGACCTCGGTGGCCAGTTCACGGTCGGGGCCGGGCTCGAGACCGACGCGCTGGTCGCTGCCGGGATCGAGCGGGCCGATGCCTTCATCGCCTCCACCGACGGCGACAACACGAACATCATCATTGCCCAGATCGCCCAGCAGCGCTACCACGTGCCGACCGTGATCGCCCGCATCCTCGACCCGTTGCGGGCCGAATGGTACGAGCGCCAGGGCATGCACACGGTGTGTCCCACCAGGGTTGCGATCGACATGCTGGAGGGCGCGGTTCGCGAGGGCGCGCCGCGTAGCCAGGGCCCCTCGGACGGCGCGGCGGAAGCCGCGTAGGAAGGAGCGGGGCGCATGTACATCATCGTCGTCGGCGCGGGCAAGGTGGGTTGGAACCTCGCCCGCGAGCTGCTCGAAAAGGAACACGAGGTGACGGTGATCGAGAGCAACCGGCGCCGCTACCTGACGGTCGAGCAGGAGCTCGAGCACAACGTCTCCTACGGCGACGCTTCGGAGCTCTGGGTGCTGGAGCGGGCCGGGATCGAACGCGCCGACATGGTGATCGCGGTCACCGGCGATGACGAGGACAACATGCTGATCTGCCAGGTCGCCCGCCAGAAGTACGAGGTCGAGCGGATCATTGCCCGCGTCAACAACCCGCGCAACAAGCCCCACTTCGACCTGCTCGGGATCAAGCCCTCGGTCTCGGCCACTGACCTGATCCTGCGCCTGCTCGAGCACGAGGTGCCCGAGTACGGCCTCGTCCACCTGCTCGATCTGCAGGAGGAGCAGCTGGAGATCATCGAGATGTTGCTGGGCAAGGATTCCGGGGTAACCGGCAGGCGTGTCGGCGACCTTGAAATGCCCGAAGGCAGCCTCTTGATCTCGGTGCTGCGCAACGGCAAGGGGTTCGTGCCCGTCGCCGACACGGTGCTCGAGGTCGGCGACGAGGTGCTGGCGGTGCTCGACCCGGGTCACGAGGAGCAGCTGAAGGAAATGTTCGGCCCCTCGGGCGGCAACGGCTCGGGCAACGGCAGTGGCTGAGCGCGAGGTCGACTTCCTCCTCATCGGCGGCGGCCTGGCCGCTGCCAACTGCGCATCGGAGCTGCGCAAGCGCGGGGCCGACGGTTCGGTCCTGCTGGTCGGCCGCGAGCCCGAGCCGCCCTACGAACGCCCGCCGCTCTCCAAGGAGTACCTGCGCGGCGAGGCCGAGCGCAGCGACGCCTACGTCAACCCGCCCTCCTGGTACGAGGAGAACGACGTCGAGCTGCTCAGCGGCACCAACGTGATGTCGCTCGACCCCGAGGCGCGCACGGCAAAGCTTCAGGGCGGCGATGAGGTCCGCTTCGGCAAGGCCCTGATCGCCACCGGGGCGATGGTCAACATCCTCCGCGTCGAGGGTGCCGAGAACGAGGGCATCCACTACCTGCGCGCCTTCGGCAACTCCGACGCAATCCGCGCCGACGCCGAGGCGGCCGAGCACGTCGTCCTGATCGGCGGCAGCTACATCGGCGCCGAGGTGGCGGCCTCGCTGACCGCCAAGGGCATCAAGTGCACGATCGTGACGATGGAGGACGTGGCCCTCTCGCGTACCTTCGGCGAGGACGCGGGCCGCTGGTTCCACCAGCTGCTCGAGTCCAAGGGCATCACCATCCACGGCGGCGAGGAGCTCGAGGCCTACGAGGGCGACGGCCGGGTCAAGGGTGTGGTGACCAAGAGCGGCCTGGCGATCGAGTGCGACGCCGCCGTCGTCGGCGCCGGCGTCCGCCCCGACGCGATGCTCGCCCAGCGGGCCGGCCTCGAGGTCGACGACGGCATCGTCTGCGACTCGAAGCTGCAGACCTCGGTGGAGGGCATCTACGCCGCCGGCGACTGCTGCTCCTACGACAGCGTCATCCACGGTCGCCGCCTGCGGGTCGAGCACTGGGACGTGGCGATGCAGCAGGGCATCCACGTTGCCCGCAACATGCTCGGCGCCGACGTCGACTACGAGGTCGTCCCCTACTTCTTCAGCGACCTCGCCGACTGGGCGGGCCTCGAGTATGTGGGCCCAGCCAAGGACTGGGACGAGGAGATCTGGCGCGGCGACCGCAACAAGGGCGAATTCTCCCTCTGGTACCTGAAGGACGGCCGCGTCGCCGGTGCCCTCAGCGTCGAGCGTTCCGAAGACCTGGCCGAGGCGCGTCGCATGCTCGCCGACGGCGTCGACGTCTCCGACGCCAAGGCCCAGATCGCCGATCCCGGCAGCGATCTTTCGGCGATCGGCGCCTAGCCGGCTGCCGGTATCCTTCGGTTTCGCTTTGCGGCCTGGTGTAATGGCAGCACGCCTCGCTCTGGACGAGGTAGTCGGGGTTCGAGTCCCTGGGCCGCAGCTGAAGTCCGCTTGGATGCGCGCAAACCTCTGCAAGGACGTCTAATCGCTCTGCTAGCTTCGCCCTGTCTGTGAACCTCCGCCGTACATCGATCGTTGCGCTGCCCGTGATCGCATTGCTGATCGCCGGCTGCGGCGGTGGCGGCGACGACGATTCGACTGAATCGACCGCGGTGACTACGGTGGCCCCGGTGGCGCTGACCAAGGCGGAGTTGATCGAACAGGGCGACGCGATCTGCGCCGAGGTCAACGCCGCGGTTGGCACGGTCGGCGCAAGCAGCGCCGAAACCGGCAGGCCCGCCGCGCAGGCCGCCGACCTCTACAGCGGCATGGTCGCCAGCCTGCAGAACCTCGGCACGCCCCAGGAAATCGACGGCTACGACGAATTCTCGACCGCTGCCGACGAACTGGCGACGGCCGAGGACGAAGTCAAACTCGCCGCCGAGCGCGGCGACACGCCCGGCCTGGAAACAGCCGAATCGAATGCCTCCTCGGTACTCGCCTCCTTCCAGAACGCCGCCAGCGAATACGGCTTCGAGGAGTGCAGCGAAGGCCCGAGCGCACCGGTGACCACCGCGCCAGGAGAAATCGGCGAAACGGAAGCCGGCGAAGAAGCCGAATCGCTCGAACCGGAAGCGGTCGCCCCCGAAGTCGAAGAAGAAGCGGCGCCGGAAGTTGCGCCCGAAACAGGCGGCGCCGGCGGTACCGCCGAAGGCGGCGGCACGGCGGGTGCCCCCCAAGGCGGCGGCACAACCGGCGGCAGCTCGGGCGGCATCGGCCCCGGCTAGGCGTCGCTGTCGAACGAAACGCCGATTTCCCACGTCATACACGGAAAATCGGCGTTTCGTCCTCGACTCACGCTGCTGAAGATTCTTCCCAGGCTCCGTACAACCGCGAGTAAGGCCCGCCCGCCTCGATCAGCTCGTCGTGGGTGCCCGCCTCGGCGATGCGGCCGTGTTCGAGGACGACGATCTTGCCGGCGCGGCGGATTGTCGAGAGGCGGTGGGCGATCACGATCGCGGTGCGGCCGGCGAGCAGGCGCTCGAGGCCTTTCTCGATCGTCTTCTCGGTGCGCACGTCGACGTTTGAGGTCGCCTCGTCAAGGATCAGGATGCGCGGCTCGGCGAGCAGGGCGCGGGCGAAGGCGACGAGCTGGCGCTGGCCGGCCGAGAGCTGCACGCCGCGCTCACCGACCTCGGTCTCGATCCCTTCCGGCAGGGCAGCGATGAATTCAGTCGCGCCGACCGCCGCCGCCGCGTCCTCGATCTCCTCCAGCGTTGCCCCCGGCCGGCCGAAGGCGATGTTCTCGCGCACGCTGCCCGAGAAGAGAAACCCCTCCTGCGGCACGATTCCGAGCTGGCGGCGCAGTGCTTGCTGTTGCACCCCGGTCAGGTCGTGGCCGTCAACCAGCACCCGGCCCCGCTGCGGGTCATAGAAACGCGCGACCAGCTTGGCGAAGGTCGACTTGCCCGCTCCGGTGGTCCCGACCAAGGCCAGGGTCTGTCCCGGCGGCACACGCAGGTCGATGTCCTTCATCGCCCACTCAACCCCGTCCTCCGGGGGTTGAGTTTGTATTTCTCCGCGCGTATCGCGGTTAAGTGCGAACTCAGCGTTGTCGGCGTAGGAGAACCAGACGCCGTTCATCTCGATTTCGCCGCGCAGGGTGCCGGGATCAATCGCGTCGGGCGCGTCGACCATGTCCGGCGCCGTGTCGAGCAGGTCAAAGATCTTGTCGAGCGCCGCCATTCCCTGCTGGTAGGTCGTGTAGAGCTGGGAGAGCTGCTGGATCGGTTCGAAGAAGACGGTCAGGTAGCCGACGAAAGCGATGATCGTGCCGATCTGGATCGCGTGGTCAATCGCCTGGGTGCCGCCGTAGAGCAGGATCGCCGCGGTGCCGACCGATGCCAGTAGTTCGACCCCGGGGAAGTAGGACGCATTGAGGAAGACCGTGCGCATGTTCGCCGCCCGGTTGGCCTCGTTCAGTTCCGTCATCGCCGCCGTGTGTCGCGGCTCCTGGCCGAAGCTGCGCACCACCCGCACGCCGCTCAGGGTCTCCTGCAGGTAGCCGGTGATCGCGCCGATCCGCTCGCGCGTTTCGCGATAGGCGCCGTGGGAGACGATGCGGAAGACGATGCTCGCCGCTGCGACCAGGGGGAAGGTGATGAAGGTGACCAGGGCCAAATCGGCGTCGAGCACGAGCAGGATCACGACCACGCCGACCAGCGTCAGCACGCTGGAGAACATCGTCACCACACCGTCGGTGACGAGTTGGTTCAGCGCCTCGATGTCGTTGGTCATGCGGCTGATCAGCACGCCGGGGCTGCGCCGGGTGAAGAAGCCGATCGACATCGTCTGCAGGTGTGAGAAGACCCGCTCGCGCAGGTCCTGCAGGGCGCGGGTGCCGACCCAGCCGACCAGGTAGGTCTGCAGGTACGTCGCCGCTGCGTAGAGCGTGGCGACGACGACGAAGGCGGCGACGATCCGGTCCAGGGCGGAGACGTCACCGGTGACGATGCCCGAGTCGACCGCCTGGCCGGCGAGGTAGGGAGGAGCAAGCGCCGCCCCGGTCGCGACCAGCAGCGCGGCGAACATCAGCGCCACCCTGCCGCGATAGGGCCGCAGCAGCCCGATCATCCAGCGCACCTTGCGAGCGCGCTGGTCCTGACCGCGCAACAGCCGCCAAACGTCCCGAAAAAGCAACCAAATATCCCGGAGTCGACTCACGCCCGGCAACCCCCATCGTTCCGGTGCGCTTTATGTGGCCATACGCGACAAAAGGCGCACCGGAAGCTCACAGTCGCGCCACCTCCTCGCGCTGCTCGAGGTCGCGCTGCAGGAAGACGGAGTCGGCGAGGCCGTGCTCGGCGATCTCGCGGTAGAAGCTGCAGCCTTCGAGCAGCTCGGCGTGGGTGCCGCGGTCGACGATGCGGCCGCCGTCCATCACGATCACCTCGTCTGCCAGCGAGACGGTCGAGAGGCGGTGGGCGATGATGAATGTGGTCCGCCCGTCCATCACCTCGCGCAGCCCGCTCTTGATCGCCGCCTCGGTGGTCGCGTCGACGGATGAGGTGGCGTCGTCGAGGATCAGGATGCGCGGATCGGCCAGCAGCGCCCGCGCGATTGCGACCCGCTGGCGCTGCCCGCCGGAGAGGGTCAGCCCGCGCTCGCCGACGACCGTGTCGTAGCCGCCGGGCAGGTCCTCGATGAAGTCGGCGGCCTGGGCCCGCCGCGCCGCCGCTTCGATCTCCTCGCGCCTGGCGTCGGAGCGCGGGTAGGCGATGTTCTCGGCGACGCTGGCGCTGAAGAGGAAGCTCTCGTCGCCGACGAAGGCGATCTCCGAGCGCAGCGACTCGACCTCGACCGAGCGCACGTCGGCACCGTCGACCAGCACCGAGCCCTCGCTCGGGTCATAGAGCCGCGCGATCAGGGCGACGAGGCTGGTCTTGCCCGAGCCCGAGGGTCCGACAATCGCAACGGTCTTTCCCGCCTCTACGTCTAGATCGACCCCGCTCAACGCCGATGCGAGAGTTGACCCCTCTATAGGTGGGTCAACTCTCGCATCGGCATCTTCGGAATACCCGTCGGGGGAGGCCTTCTCGTCTGGGGACGGGCGATCGTAATGCAGCGTCACGTTCTCCATTCGGACCGCGCCGCCACCCTTCGGCAGCGCCGGCGCTCCCGGGGGACTCTCGATCCGTGGCTCGCGGTCGAGGATCTCGAAGAGGCGGTTGCCCGAGGCGATCGCCCGTTGCGCCATCCCCATCGCCACGCCGAGCATTCGCATCGGCCCGGCGAGGATCACCAGGTAGGTGTAGAAGGCGGTGAAGTCGCCGAGGCTGAGGCTGCCGTTGATCACCTGGCGGCCGCCGACCAGCAGCACCAGGGCGATCCCCATTTGCGGCAGCAGCCCGATCAGCGGCGAGAAGAAGGCCTGCAGCTTGGTCGAGTAGATGCTCTGGTCGAAGACCCGGCTGACCGCGCGCTGGAAGCGGTGCAGCTGGTATTCCTCGCGGGCGAAGGCCTTGACGATGCGGATCCCGGAGATGTTCTCCTCGGCCTCCGCGGTCAGCTCGGCGATTCGCTGCTGCACCTCCTGCTGGGCCGGCCGCGAAACCCGGTTGTAGCGGGAGGCGGTGAAAACGATCAGCGGCGCCGGGATCAGCGCGATCAGCGCCAGCAGCGGGTTGATCGCGACCATCACCACGGTGACGAGGGTGATCGTCAGCAGGTTCTGGGTGATGAAGATCAGGCCGTAGCCGAGGAAAAAGCGGATCGCCTGCAGATCGACCGTCGCCCGCGACATCAGCTGCCCGGTCTGCTGGCCGTCGAAGAAGCCGAGCTCCAGTCGCTGCAGGTGGGCGTAGAAGAGCTGGCGCAAGTCGAATTCGACCGCGAGCGAGACCCGGCCGGCGACCAAGCGCCGCACCACGGTCAGCCCCAGCCGCAGGATCCCGGCGCCGACGATCGCCAGCGCCAGCGGCAGCAGGTCGGGCTTGTCGCCGTCCTGGATCGCGTTGACGGCCCGCCCGATCAGCCACGGGATCAGCACCGTCATCCCCATCGCCGCCCAGGCAAACGCCAGGGATCCCCAGAGCTGGCGGCGATAGGGCCGCAAAAAGCCCATCAAACGACGGTAAGTGCGCACGGCACTCCACTATACAAAGTGAAGTATTGGACTCAGTCGAACGCGGCGGCCTTGGCGCTGGGCACCTTGCCGTTGACGCACTTCGGGCCGTGGCCGGGCTTGGGCAGGATCTGGAAATTGGTCACAGCATGGAACGGTGTGGTCGAGCCGTCGTTCTGGGCGAGGGTGATGACGAGGCGGTAGAAGCCGGGGGGGAGATCGTGGTAGTAGATCTCCGGCCGCGTCGCGGGGGAGAAGCTGCCCGCGGAGCCGATGCGTTCGGCGAGGACGCCGTTGGGACCAGAATATTCAGGGAAGTCGAAAGAGCGCCCGACCAGGCGACCGTTGCCGAAGGGGCTGTCGATCGCCCGCTGCAGCTTGACCGGATCGACGCAGTCGGGCACGCGGTTGAGGCCGAAGCGGATGAAGCCCTCGTGCAGCTGCGGTTCGCCGCCGAAGTGGCGCGGTGCGAGCTGGAAATTCTCCACCTCGACCTTGACGACGACGGCGTGGCTGGTCTGCCTGGCGCCGCTGCGGGGCGAGATCACGCTGACCGTCGGCCTCCCCGGCACGGCGGGCTGCGCCGCCTGCGCCCGGGTGCTGTCCTTGCCGCCTTCCAGCGCCAGCACCGCCGCGACTACGAGCGTGGCGACTACGGCAACGATGAAAATGGCGCTTCGCGTCTTCATGGTTGGCGGGAACCTTAAGCGAGCGCCGCGCCGTAACGTAGAGGCCTTGCTCGCACGTGCAGGGATCACCATCGTCGCAGCGCTCGCCTCGCTCGCGCCGCTGGCTCAGACGGCCACCGGCGCCGGCCTGGCCGACCGCGTGCAGGTCTTCGCCGGGACCAGACCGGGCCACGACACCTTCGGCGGCGGCCACAACTTCCCCGGCGCGACCACGCCCTTCGGCATGGTCCAGTGGAGTCCCGACACCACGCCGGCCGATCGCAACGGCCGCGGCGGCTACGACTATCGCGACTCCCACCTCAAGGGCTTCAGCCTCACCCATCTCTCCGGCGCCGGCTGTTCCCTCTACGGGGACTTTCCCTTCCTGCCGACGACGGAACCGCTCGACGCCTCGCCGGCCGCAGGCGACTCGGCACTGAAAGGCCAGTTTCAACCCGGTTTCTCGCACCAGCGCGAGAGTGCTCACCCGGGCTACTACTCGGTCCGTCTCAATCCCGTCCATGGGGGCGCGATCGACGTCGCGCTGACCGCAACCACCCGCACCGGGATGGCGCGCTTCAGCTTCCCCCGCAGCCCCCGCGCCAGCGTCTTGATCAACGCCGGCGGCAGCGGCCAGCCCAACGACTTCGCCGCCGTGAGCATCGACCCGGCCCGGCAGGAGATCGACGGCACCGCCTCGAGCGGCCTCTTCTGCGGCCAGCGGCCGCGCTACCGCGTCTACGTCGCCGCGGTCTTCGACCGGCCCTTCGATGCCTACGGGACCTGGGAACGGGGTAAGGCAGGGACCGGTGCGACGAGCGCGAGCGACAGCCAGGGGCCGCCGGCGAACCCGAAGACCAGCGCCGACGCGGGTGCCTACGCGACCTTCGACACCCGCCGCAAGCGCACCGTGACCGCCCGCATCGGCGTCTCCTTCGTCAGCGTCGAGGCCGCGCGCGCCAATCTCGCCGCCGAAAATCCGGGCCGCAACTTCGACGATATCGCCAGGCAGGCGGAGCGACGCTGGAACAGCTGGCTCGGCCGCGTTCGCCTTCGCGGCGGGCCGCCGCGCCAGCTCGACACCTTCTACACGGCGCTCTACCACGTCGGTTTGGCTCCACGCACCTTCAGCGACGTCGACGGCACCTACGTCGGCATGGACGGACTGCTGCACCGCGCCGAGGGCCGCACCCAGTACGCCGACTTCTCCGCTTGGGATACCTACCGCACCCAGATTCAGCTGCTCTCCATCCTGGCGCCCAAGCGAGCCAGCGAGATGGTGCGCTCGCTGCTCGCCGATGCGGCCGAGAGCGGCTGCCTGCCGCGTTGGTCCTACGCCAACGGCCAGAGCATGACCATGGTCGGCGACTCCGCCGATCCCCTGATCGCCTCCGCCGCGGCCTTCGGCGCCCGCGCCTTCGACCGCCAGGCCGCACTCGCCGCGATGTTGCGCGGTGCCGACTCCGAATGCCGCAGCGCCAACGGCGAATACCTCGAGCGCCAGGGTCTGGCGCCCTACCTCGCTCACGGCTACGTCCCCTTCGACCTCGATACCAACGTCCGCAACAGCAACTCGATCTACGGCAATCCCGATGACGTCTGGGGCTCGGCGGCGACCTCGCTCGAGTACACGGTCGATGACTTCGCGGTTGCCCAGTTCGCTGCCCGCGAGCTGCGCGACCCAGGCACTTATCAGCGCTTCATGCAGCGCTCGGGCAACTGGCGCAACCTCTTCAACGACCGCAGCCGCATGGTCGAGCCGCGCTATGAAAACGGCGCCTTCCCAACCGGCTACGACAACCGGCGCGGCGGCGGCTTCGTCGAGGGCAACTCGGTCCAGTACAGCTGGATGGTGCCCCACGATCCGGCCGGCCTCTTCCGCGCGATGGGCGGCCGGGCAAAGGCGTCCGGGCGGCTGGCGCACTTCCTGCGCAAGCTCAACGCCGGCGCCGGCGGCACCCATGCCGACCACGCCCTGCTCGGCAACGAGCCGACCCTGCACACGCCCTGGCTCTACAACTGGCTGCGACAGCCCTACCGCACCCAGGCGGCCGTGCGCCGCGCCCTGCGCCTCTACAGCCCCGCACCCGCCGGCTACCCCGGCAACGATGACCTTGGCACGCTCTCTTCCTGGTACGTCTTCGCCGCCCTCGGCCTTTACCCAGAGGTTCCCGGCGTGGGCCTGCTCGCGATCGCCAGCCCGCTGTTCCCGCACGCCTCAGTGGCGCTTGCCCACCGTCGCCACCTGACCATCTCCACAGCCGGAAGCGGTTCTTATATAGGCGAGCTCAAACTCGACGGCCGTCCCTACGGTCAGCCCTGGGCCGCGTGGTGCGCGCTCTCGAAGGGCGCCCGCCTGAGCTTCCATCTCGGCCGTCACCCCAACCGCCGCTGGGGCAGCTCCGCAGCCGCGGCGCCGCCCTCTTTTGCCCCCGGCCGGCCAATGCCGCAGGACGCCTGCACGCCTTGACCCTCACCCCAACCCGCACTGGCGCCCTCTGGGTGCTCGCATTTCTCACTGCCCTCGGCGCCGCGATGCGCTTCGCCAGCCTCGACGTGCAGAGCTTTCACCACGACGAGGTGATCACCGCGATGCGGGTGCTCCCGGGCAGCCTCGGCGACGTGATGCACGCGGTCAAGAGCAGCGAGTCGAACCCGCCGCTCTACTACGTGTTGGCCTGGGGTTGGGTGAAGGCATTCGGCAGCGACGAGGTCGGCCTGCGTTCGCTGACGGCGCTCTTCGGCACCGCCACGGTGCCGCTCGCCTACTGCATCGGCGCCGAGCTGGCCCACCGCCGCGCCGGCTTGATCGCCGCCGCCCTGGTCGCCGTCAGCCCAATGCTGATCTGGTACTCGCAGGAGGCGCGCTCCTACGCGCTGCTCGTCTTCTTCTGCGCTGCATCGCTGCTCTTCTTCGCCCGCGCGCTGCGCACCCGCAGCGGCCGCGACCTCGCCCTCTGGGTGCTCACCTCAGCGCTGGCGCTATGCAGCCACTACTTCGCCGCCTTCGCCGTCGGCATCGAGGCGCTCTGGCTACTGGTCGCCCTGCGTGCCCGTTGGCGGCTGGTCCTGCCGGCGGTCCTTGCCGTCGCCGCAGCTGGCCTTGCCCTGGTCCCACTGATCTCCGCCCAAGTCAACCCCACCCACATCGGCTGGATCGAAGAAAGCCTGCTCTCGACCCGCTTCCTCGAGACCGGGGTCAGCTTCCTCGTCGGTGAGACCGGCCACGTGATCGCCGAGCCGCCGCGCGAGCGCTACGCCCTGCTGCCGGGGATCTTCTTCGCCATCGCCCTGTTGCTGGTCGCCGTCTGCGGCACGCGGCGAGAGCGCCGTGGCGCTCTGCTCGGCCTGCTCCTGGGCTCCGGGGTCGCCGTCCTCACTCTGCTCGCCGCCCTGGCGGGCAAGGACTACGTGGTCGAGCGCAACCTGCTGCCGGCGCTGCCCCCGCTCGCCCTCGCCGCCGCGATCGGCTTCGGCGCTGATCGTGCGCGCCGCCTTGGCTTGCTGCTTGCCGTTGCCCTTTGCGCCTACTGGACCGCCTTCGGCGTGTACGTCACCCAGACCCCCAACCTCCAGCGCCCCGACTTTCGCGGCATCACCGAAGAGCTCGGCCCCGCCCGGGGCCCACGTGCGATCATCACCTGGAAGCTCGCTGCCGACCCGGTGCGCCTCTATCTGCGCGATCGATCGCAACGTATCTACAGCGGCGATTGGGGCCTGCGCACGATCGACGTAATCAGCAAGTCGCTCGAAGGCCGCAACGTCACGGGGGTGCCGCGTGTTTTCCACCCAGTGGCGCGGGTAAGGTTCGAGCGCCTCACGCTGACCAGGTACATGGCCAACCGCACCCAAAAGATCCCCTTCTACGTGCTCAAGCGCGTCCACACGGGCTTCGGCTTCAACGCCGTGGTCGTCGACGGTGGGGCGCGCGAGCGATGAGCGCCGCCGAGTTCGCCGATCGCCTTAGTGCTGCCGCTCGCCGCCCGGCAAGCTGGTGGCAGCTGCTCAAGTTTGGCCTGGTCGGCGGCTCCGGCTACCTGATCAACCTCGGCGTCTTTGCCTTCCTCAGCGCCAACCTCGGTGTCCATCACTTGGTCGCCGCGGTCGGCGCATTCGTCGTCGCCGTCTCCAGCAACTTCTTTTGGAACCGCCACTGGACCTTCGCCGCCGGGCACGGCCACGCCGGCTTTCAGGCTGCGCGCTTCTTCGCCGTCAGCGTCGCTGCCCTGTTGATCAACCTGATTGTGCTCGAGGCTCTGGTGGGGGGGACTTCGATGGGCGATCTCGCCGCCCAGGCGATCGCCGTCGCCGTAGCGATGCCGTTCAACTTCCTCGGCAACAAGCTCTGGACCTTCGCCTAGCGCTAAACCGGTACCAGGCAGTCTCCGGCTCGCTAAGATTCCTGAGCAATGGGAGATGCCGGCGTCACCGAGATTCCGCAGGACTGGTATCGCTCGGCGTTTCCGCCCGAGGAGACACTGAAGCGTCCCTGGGCGGACCGCACCGGCGCTGAAGTCGATCGGGCGCTGGCGATGCTCGGGGCACAGGGCGGGGAGCGCGTGCTCGACATGGCCTGTGGCACCGGCCGCCACTCGCACGAGCTCGCTCGCCGTGGCTTTGAGGTGGTCGGGATTGACATCTCACCCGACTTGCTGGCAATCGCCGAAGCCGATGCCGAGGCTGAGTCGCTCTCGGTCAGCTTCCTCGCCGTCGACCTGCGCGAGCTCGACTTCGATCAGGAGTTCGACCTCGTCCTCAATCTCAACGATGGTGCGATCGGGTATTTCGAGACGGAGGAGGAGAACCACCGCACCTTCGAGGTGATCGCCGCAGCGCTGCGCCCGGGCGGCGGCAACTTGCTGCAGCTCCCCAATGTCCTCTATGCGGAAGCGCACCTTCCGCAGACGACCTGGATCGCCGGCGAGGGCATGGTCGAACTGATCGACCATCGCTGGGAACCGCGCACGCGCTATTTAGAAGGCTCGACGATGCCGATCCTCGTCGGCGAGGTCTTCGAGGGGCTCGCGCCGATTCCGTTCCGCCAGCGGCTCTACTCGGTAGACGAGCTGACGGAGATATACAGCTCCGTGGGCATGGAATTCAGCGGTGTCTTTCGCGGCACCGGCAAGCCACGCCCACCGAAGGACAGCCAGTTCGAGGTCTTCTTTTCGGGCCGCAAGCCCGCCTAGCTCGCCCTACCAGTCGCCTTCCAACCAGCGGATCAGCTCCGGCATCCGCGCCCGCAGGTCCGGCTGTGCCGAGGCCAACTCCGCGCTGGCCAGCTGGATTGCACCGCCAAGCGCCAGCGTCGCCTTGGGCTGGGCGAGCGGCAAGCCGTTCTCCAACCCTTCCAGCGCCCCCGTGTCACCGCGCAGCGCCCAGAGTGCTTCCCGGGTCGCGGCTGGGTCCTGCTCGGCGATCTCGATGACCCGCTTCACCGCGTTGTGCACCTCGTCACCGGCCGGTGCGTCGGTGGCTGCATCGACCACCTCACCCACGAGTCGGTGATCCAATCCACCGTCGAGGACTGCGGCGAGTTCTCTACCCTCTGTCACTGGGACCTCCCTCTTCGGGTCTGCCTGCCACCAGTTCTCGTGTCAGCAACCGAGAACGAGCGTTACAGATATCAGTGTAGACGTTCGCAAGGACCATAATCCCCCGCTCTTCATTGGTCAAATAATCCCGCGCACGGCGTGAGTAGGCTCAACGAACGGGCGAGAAGGCGAGCAGATGAGCACGACGAGAGCGACATACGAGGCGGCTGAGATCGAGACCGCGCGGCAGGCGGCCTGGGCCGAGCGCGACGCCTTTGCGACCCCGGAGCCAAGCCCAGGAGCACGGTCGATCTACATCAAGCCCTCCAGCCCCTTTACCTCGGGCAAACTGCATATGGGCCACGTTCGCGATTACTCGATCGGCGACGCCTACGCGCGCTTCCGCCGCGCTCGCGGCGACGATGTCCTCTTCAGCTTCGGCTTCGATGCCTTCGGCCTACCGGCCGAGATCGCGGCGATCGAGCGCAAGATCCCACCGGCGGACTGGGTCGAGAGCTGCGGCGAGCGGATGCTCGAGCAGATGCGCAGGCTCGGCTTCTCGTTCGACTACGAGCGCGTCTTCTACAGCTCTGACGAGGCCCAGTACCGCTGGTCGCAGTGGCTCTTCGTCACCTTGCTCGAGGCCGGTCTGATCTACCGCGACGACACGACGGTCGATTGGTGCGACCACTGCCAAACGACCCTCGCCGCCTTGCAGGTCGAGGATGGCCGCTGTTGGCGCTGCCATAACGAGGTGCGGCTGATCCGTCGCCCAACCTGGTTCCTGCGCATCACCCCCTACCTGGAGGAGAACGACGCCCGCCTGCCCGAGCTGGAGCGGGACTGGGACGAGATCTCGCTCTCAACCCAGCGCTACATCCTCGGCCGCAGCGATGGGGTGGAGGTGGACCTCGGTGACCCAGCCGGTCCCTCGCTGACGGCGTTCACGCCGCACCCTGAGGCCGCCGCACAAGCGAGTTTCGTCTTGCTCTCGCCACGCTATCCGGGGCTGGAGGAGTGGGCAGGTGCCCCGACCGTCGCCGGCCAGATCGACGAACTGCGCTCGGGCGGCTGGGAGCGCAGCGCCCGCGACGCTAAGTCGGTTCCGGTGGTCGATACAGGGGCGACGGTGAGGGCGCCATGGAACGGTGCGGAGCTGCCGCTGATCGTCTCGCCGCTGGTCGACGCCCGCTACGGCCCAACGGCCGCGCTTGGCATTCCGGCGGTCGACGAGGCCGATGCGGCGATCGCCGCGCGCTTGGACCGCATCGGTGAGGACGCCCAGCCGACAGCCACTGCCGCACCCGAGACGCGCGAGGCGGTCCGCTACCGCGCTGCCGACTTCTCGATCTCGCGACAGCGCTTCTGGGGCACGCCGATCCCGGTCATCCACTGCGGGAGCTGCGGACCGCTGCCGGTGCCCGAGCAGGACTTGCCGGTCGTGCTCCCGCGCGACATCGAGCCGACCGGCGAGGGCAATCCGCTGGCCGAGCGCGCCGAGTTCGTCGACGTCCCCTGTCCCCGCTGCGGCGAGCCGGCCAAGCGCGAGACCGACACGCTCGACTGCCATTTCGACGCACTCTGGCTCTGGGTACCCTCGGCGGTGCCGCCCGAGGCCCGCGCCGAGGAGATGTTCACCCACGCCGACCTGCAGCGCTGGCTGCCATCGGAGCGCCTGGTCGCGGGTGCCGATTCCGGCGGTTTCGTCTTTGACCAACGCGTCGTTACCAAGGCGCTACGCGACATCGGCCCCTTCTCCTTTCTCGAGCACGGCGAGCCCTTTAGCGGCTGCCTTTTCCACGAGATGGTGATCGCCGACGGCCGCAAGATGAGCAAGCACCTGGGCAACGTGGTTGATCCCGATGCGCTGGTCGAGCGCTACGGCGCCGACACCGTTCGCCTCGCCGTCCTCTACGCCGCTGGTCCGGCCAAGACGCTCAACTGGAACGACGGTGCCCTGCGCTTCGCCTCGCGCTTCCTCCACAACGTCTGGGTCTACACCCAGGATCGCCTTGCCCGTCTCGAGGCGGCCCCCGAGGATCACGAGGCTGCGGCAGACACCGCATTCATGCGCGAGCGTCTCTGCAAGTGGTGCGACAACGGCCTCAGCCGCATCACGGCCGACCTGGAGGAGCTGCAGATGCACAAGGCGGTGCGCAACGTGACCCGGCTCTTCGAGCGCATTCAAGACTTCGAGAAGCGCGTGACCCAGCGCCGCGGGCAGCTTTCTCTTGCCGATGCCGAGGCTCAGGTCGCCGCCCTGAGGCTGCTCGCCCAGACGTTGGTGCCGTTCGCCCCGCACGTGGCCGAGGCGCTGCTGTTGGCGACCGGGAGTGAGGACGGCGAGGTCCTGCCTGGCGCCTGGCCGGAGCGGCTGATCCTCACCGAGACGCCGGCCGAGGCGCCGACAAGCGGCTGACCTTCCTGGATACTCAAAGTTATCCAGGAAAACTTGACTGTTCCGATCTAGGACCCATATAGTTTTGGTGTGGCAGTCGAAGGGAGCTTGCCGTTTGACGCGGTAGCCCTCGACGAGGCCGAGAAGCAGTTCTGGAGAGGACTTTGGGACACGGCCTGCGAGGATGCCGTTGTCGATCTTGGGATCGACATGGTGCGTTTCGGTCCGGTTGCCGCTGCGGTCGTTGCCGAGGAAGCAGCCGAGCCGGCGCTCAACTTCGTCCTCGGCGCGGGTGGCCCTGGCGCGATTGCGGATGGCTACCTGCCAGCCGCCCTGAAGTGGATGGAGCGCCACGACGTCGATTTCCGAGTCTCGCTGACTCCGGGATTGCCGGAGCAAGAAGCGGCTGAAAGGTGGTTGCAACGTCACCGCTACCGCCTTCTCGACGGGCCGATGAAGCTATTGCGAGATGGCTCGCCGCCGCGCTTCGAGGCGCCGTCGGGGATAGATCTCTACGAGCGGGTCGATCCCTGGGAAGACGAAGGATTCGGGGATCCGCTGGCCGAGAGCCTGGGCTTTGCCAGCTGGGCAGCGACCTTCTTTCTCGATCTTCCTGGGACGCCAGGTTGGCGCTGCTATTGCGCCGTCGACGGCGATGAGCCCTTGGCCTACGTGGCGATGCACATTCATGGCGGTGTTGCCGTGCTGGCGCTTGCCTCGCGCTTGGTGGTGGAGCGCGATGGCCTCGGCCAGAGCGCCGCCCTGCATCGCTGCATCAGCGATGCGGCGGCCGCCGGATGTCACACGATGGCGGTCGCCGAGGCGGGCTGCGCACCCGCCGTGGGTGATCGCGAAAGTCTCCGTCGGGCCGGTTTCGAGGACGCGGCTAGAACCTTCGTCTGGCAGCCCCGCGCCCGCGTACCGATGTGAATGCAGGGGATTCGTATCGTTCTTGGACTTTTACACCAAAAAGACTTGACCAGTGCATAGTAAATCTGTTATACGTATTTCCGCTGACGACCAAAGCGCCAAGTGGAGAGGTGGGGACCCAGTCAGGCGACTCGCCTTGCGATGGCTAAAGGAGTGACCAGTCATGAGTCGAGTTGTTGGCCGGACAAGAAGCATCAGGGAGGCGACGGTGTCGTGGGCATTGCCCCACCTCCAGCTCGCGACGCTGCCCGGTGCCACGGCCACATCGCCCTCCCACCTCTGGCAGCCTGGCCCCCGGAGAGGGGGGGCGGCCATGTAATGGGCCATGGCGCTCGTGAGGCGTGACGTTGGGAAACCGGTCACGCCGGACAGTCGCGCCGGGGAGCGCAGTCGAAGGCCCCGACGCAGCCGTAGCTCAGGCCAGAGCCCAGAACAGCGCTGGTCGGAGGTTGGGCCCGCCCCGCGGAAGCTGACACCGCCGGGGCGGGCCCACTCTTTTTTGCGCAAAGAAAGCTTGATCGATTCTGTGTCGCCTGCTATACCCAGCTGCTTATGGGAGGCGTAGCAGGCGGAGGGTCGAGCGACGGTGGCGTAGTACGCCCAGTACCCTGCTCGGAGGAGATTCGATGCTGAACGCTGAGGACCGCACCCGCTCCTGCGCGACCGAACTGGTCTGCCGCGACTGCGGTCGCACCTACCCGCTGCTCGACACGGCCTTCAGGTGCCACGGCTGCGGCAACGGGCTCGACATCGACTACGACTACGAGCTGGCGAAAAAGCGCCTTGGCGAGATCCCGCCGGCCGAGCGCGAGATAAACATCTGGCGCTTCGAGGAGCTGTTGCCGATCACGGATGCCCGCGCCCAGGCCCGGGTCGGGCGCTACAGCGGCCGCACGCCGCTGATCCACGCCGACCGGCTCGGTGCCGAGCTTGGCCTCAAGAAGCTCTACCTCAAGGACGACAGCACCCAGCGACCCAGCCTCTCCTACAAGGACCGGGTCGTCTCGATGGCCGTCGCCCGCCTGCTCGAGCTGGGCAAGGACGAGATCGGCTGCGTGTCGACCGGAAACGTCGGCACGTCTGTCTCCTCGCTCGCCGCCAAGGCGGGTGTCGCCGCATACGTCTTCTACCCATCGAACATGGAGCGCGGCAAGGCCCGCGCCTGCCGGGCCTTGGGCGCCGCCGTGATCCAGCTCGACGGCAACTACGACCAGGCCAACCGCGCCTGCCGTGAGCTGGCCCTGGCCAGCGGCATGCAGTTCACCAACATCACCCTGCGCCCGTTCTACGCCGAGGGGGCGAAGACCGAGGCCTACGAGGTGGTTGAGCAGCTCGAGTGGGTCTCACCTGACCACTTCGTCATCCCGGCTGCCGGGGGCACGCTCTCCTCGCGCGTGCACAAGGGTCTCAACGAGCTCGAGCTGGTCGGTCTGGCCGAGACTTCGGCTACCAAGATCAACGTCGCCCAGGCAGGGGGCTGTGACCCGATCGCGACCGCGATCCTCGAGAACGCGGACGAGATCGAGCCACAGACGCCCAGCACCGCCGCTCACTCGATCGCAATCGGTGCGCCCGGGGATGGGGCGCTGGTCGTCGATGCGGTGAAATCGCGAGGCGGTTCGGCCGCCTCGGTGACGGATCAGGAGATCTTCGAGGGGATCGACCTGCTCGGCGCCACGGAGGGCATCCTCACCGAGCCTGCCGGTGGCACCACGGTCGCCTGCACGGCAAAGCTCGCCAACGAAGGCAAGCTCGGTCCCGACGACACCGTCGTCGCGATCATCAGCGGCAACGGCTACAAGACGCTCGACGAGCATCCGGAGAAGTCCTGGCCCGAAATGGTGGCTCCGGAGGTCGAGGCGATGAGTGAGGTTCTCAACGAGCTTCGTCAGCACGGCCTCGGCGCCACGCTCAGCTGAGCCGCTGCAACGTTTTTTGGCCTTCCTGGGACCGCTGTGCGTTGCACCTTTGTCGCACTGACTGACTCGTCAGTCAACCGCTATATAGTGCCCGCCGATGGCAGGTTCCAACGGCAAGGTCGTCCCGGCTGATTTTCCGCCTCCGGTCGATGCGATCAAGGAGTTCGTCAAGCGTGGCCTCGACGCTGAGGACGAGCGGATCGAGATCGGCGTCGCGATCGTCGGCGGCGGCACCGCCGGGCTCGCCTGCGCGAACCGCCTGCTGCAACTGCTCGGCGAGGACCCCGAGACGATGGAGAAGCTCGGCGAGGTCCCGGTCGCGGTGATCGAGAAGGCGAAGACCTGCGGCGGTCACAACCTTTCCGGTGCGGTGATGCGCCCCGGGCCCCTCGGCGAGCTCTTCCCCGATCTCAGCCGCGAGCAGTGGCGCCAGGAGAGCTTTGCCTTTGGTGAGGTGAAGAAGGAGGCGATCTACGCCCTGCCCAACGGCAAGTCGAAGATCCGCATCCCGCCACCGCCGCCGCAGCGCAACCACGGCAACGAGGTGATCTCCGTCTCGGCGCTCTGCCGTTACATGCAGGCACAGGCCGAGGAGGCGGGCGCCTATCTGTTGACCGAGACCGCGGCGACGCAGCTGATCGTCGACGACGGCGCCGTGCTGGGCGTGCGCTCGGGCGACAAGGGGCGGGGCAAAGAGGGCGAGGAGCTCGGCAACTTCGAGCCCGGCACCGACATCGCGGCCAAGGCCACGGTGCTGGCCGAGGGTTGCTGGGGCCACCTGACCGATGCTGCGGTACGCGAGTTCGAGCTCGATGAGGGCCGCGAGCCGCAGGTCTGGGAGCTCGGGGTCAAGGAGGTCTGGAAGGTGAAGCAGCCGCTCGACCGCGTGATCCACACGGTCGCCGGTTGGCCGCTGAAGATCTCCGCCAAGTACCACCAGATCGGCGGCACCTGGATCTACCCGATGGTCGACGAGAAGACCGGCGAGGACCTGGTCTCGATCGGCTTCGTACTCGATCTCGACTACGCCGACGCGACCAGCTCGGCCCACGACTTCCTGCAGCAGTTCAAGACCCACCCGATGGTGCGCAAGATCCTCGAAGGCGGCGAGCGGGTCAGCTGGGGCGCCAAGGCGATCCCGGCCGGCGGCTACTGGGCGATGCCGAAACTCTCGATGCCGGGCGCGGTGCTTGTCGGGGATGCAGCCGGGATGGTCAACCTGGCAGCGCTGAAGGGCGTCCACTACGCGATCAAGGCGGGGATGTTGGCGGCGGAGCAGATCTACGCCGCACTCAAGGCCGGCAGCAACGACTTCAGCGGCTACGAGGCCGCGGTCGAGGACTCGATCATCAAGAAGGACCTCTACGAACAGCGCAATACGCGCCAGCCCTTCCAGAAGGGCCTCATCAAAGGCGGCCCGGCCGTTACCTCGATGGTCTTCACCAAGGGCCGCTTCCCCGGCGGTCGCTGGAAGCTGCACCGCAACGACGCCCAGCCGATGTTCATCGGCGACAGCAAGGACGACTATCCCCAGCCCGACGGCGAGCTCACCTTCGACAAGCTCTCCAGCGTCTTCATCAGCGGCAACGCCACCCGCGACGACGCCCCCAACCACATCCGCGTGCAGAAGCGCGTTCCCCGCGAGATCGCCGAGACCTGGCAGTGGATGTGCCCGGCCGGCGTCTACGAGATCCCCGACGACGCCCCCGAGAGCGGCGACGTCGACGTGATCGTCAACTACACCAACTGCGTCCAGTGCGGCGCGATCACCGCCAAGGGCGGCCGCCTCACCACCCCCGAGGGCGGCGATGGGCCGCTCTACCAGAACACCTGAGCGAGAGCACCAATTGCAGGCGAAGTGGCGCTCGGTCCCACGGTCGCCCCCCAAACGACGGGCCTTAACCCTCGCTCTTGTGCTGACACCCTGCCGGTGCCGTGGATAGGCTCGCGTCATGGATCGCGACATGAATTGGCGCAAGATCGAGGGCATGGAAGCCAGCAGCTTCGTGTGCGGGTATTGCGGTCAGGGCGTAGGGCCTGACCGGGGATATCACCCCGAAGCACCCAGGGGACAGCATCGGATCTACATCTGCACCTACTGCCGCCGGCCGACCTACATCGAACCGGATGATTCCCAGTTCCCCGGAGTTCCGTATGGCGCCGAGGTCGAGTACCTGCCGGATGCCGTCAGGCGAGTTTATGACGAAGCGCGTCGTGCCATGTCGGTCAACGCGTTCACCGTCGCCGCGATGGCTTGCCGAAAGGTGCTGATGAACGTCGCAGTCGAGGAGGGCGCGGATGAGAATCAGAGCTTCGCGACCTATGTGAACTGGCTGGCGGACGAAGGCTTCGTACCTGCCAAGGGCCGTTCCTGGGTGGACCGAATCCGTGAGAAAGGTAACGAGGCTAATCACGAGATTCCGGATATTGATCGGACGGATGCCGAGGACGTCCTTTCGTTTACCGAGATGTTGTTGAAGGTCAACTACGAAATGCCTGCCAGGGCCGCTGGGCCTGCCGCTGAGGAGGAGGAGTCCTAATCCCGGTGCAGCTCCGGGACGACAACCCTTGATCCCTTGGCAGCGCCCGGTGCCCATTCGTCTTGACATCGGAACGGGCTGGCAGTAATCCTTGCCCTGTGCCAAATCGGACTTTCTTGGCATCGGGGCGCGGCGCATTTCGCTTGCAAAAGCGATGCCGGAGGAGGGACTCGAACCCCCGACACGCGGATTATGATTCCGCTGCTCTAACCAGCTGAGCTACTCCGGCGGGGAGCCGGGATCGTAGCGACGGGGAGGCTCTGCTCGTCTTGGCGCGATAGGGCTTAGCCTTGTTGCGGTGACGCAGGAACTGGATAGGGCGGTGCGCACGGTGCTTCGGGACTGCCTGCGGGTTGAACCGGCCGAAGAGGTGCTGGTTATCTGCAACCCGGTGACTGAGGACATCGGTGCCTTGATGCGGATCGAGGCCGAGGGCGATGGCGCTTACGCGACCCTCGCGGTGATTTCCGAGCTCGACTCCAACGGCGCTGAGCCGCCGACGCCGGTGGCGGCGGCGATGATCGCCGCGCACGTGGTGCTGGCGCCGACGATCCAGTCGCTCTCTCATACATACGCGCGGCGTGCCGCCAACCAGGCGGGCGCCCGCATAGCCACCCTGCCCGGCGTCACCTCCGACATGCTGGCGCGACTGATGAACGCCGACATGGGCGAGCTGAGGCGGCGCGGAGCAGCGCTCGCCGCCGTCTTGCATCGCGGCGCAGAGGCGCGGATCACCTGCCCGCACGGCAGCGACCTACGGCTCGGGCTCGAGGAGCGCGTCCCGATTGCCGACGCCGGAGTGCTCGACGCGCCCGGCGCCTTCGGCAACCTGCCCTGCGGCGAGGCCTTCGTCGCACCCAGTACCGGTGAGGGCACGCTCGTCGTCGACGGCTCGATCGCCGGCGTCGGGAAAGTTGAGACGCCGGTCGAGCTGACCGTGCGCGACGGCCACCTGGCCGACGCGACCGGGCCCGAGGGCGCGACGCTGATGGAACTGCTGACCGCGCACGGCGAGGACGGCACCAACATCGCCGAGCTCGGAATCGGCACCAACGAAGAGGCGACCTTGACCGGCAACATCCTCGAGGACGAGAAGATCCTCGGCACCGCCCACGTCGCCTTCGGCGCCTCGGCGGCGATCGGTGGCAAAGTCCAGGTCCCGATTCACCTCGACGTCGTCGTGCTCGAACCAACGGTGGAAGTCGACGGCAAGGAGATCGTCCGCGCCGGCGAGCTGCTCGTTTGACGTTGCCGCCGCCGCTGCTCGCCGTTCCCAACGTCTCCGAGGGTCGCGAGGCGTCGCGCATCGAGGCTTTGCAGCACGCCTTCACCCACGGCGCGGGCCTGCTTGACCGCCACTCCGACGCCGATCACGACCGCACCGTCTTCACCCTCGTCGGCACCGGGGCGCCCCTGCGCGACGCTCTGCTCACGGGGGCCGAGCAGGCGATCGAGACGATCGAGATGACCGCTTACGACGGCCTGCACCCGGCGATCGGGGCGCTTGACGTCTGCCCGCTGGTTTGGCTTGGCTCCGACCAGCGTGAGGCGGCCCGCAGCGAGGCGGTTGAGCTCGCGGCCCAGATCGGCGGCCTCGGCGTTCCGGTCTTCCTCTACGGCGAGCTTGCCACCCGTCCCGAGCATGCCGAGCGCGCCTACTTTCGCAACGGCGGCTTGGCCGAGCTCTGGCTGCGCATGGAGGGAGGGGGCTTGCATGCCGACTTCGGCCCGGCGCTGCCGCACCGCACCGCTGGCGCGACGTTGGTCACGGCCCGCCCGCCCCTCGCCGCCTTCAACGTCGAGCTGGACAGCGACGACGTCGAGCTTGCTCGCGCTGTTGCGGCCGGCCTGCGCGAGTCCGGCGGTGGCCTACCCGGCGTGCGGGCGATGGGCCTGTCGCTCGCGAGCGGGCGCACCCAGGTTTCGACCAACGTCCACGACCCGCTTGCGGTGCCGCTGGGGGAGGTGGTCGATCGAGTCCGTGCTCTCGCTCAACCGCTGGGAGCGCGACCGCTCGAGGCCGAGGTCGTCGGCCTCGTGCCGGAGGCCTCGCTGGTCGGCTATCCGGGCGATCTGCCGATCCGCGACTTCGACCTGGCCAAGCAGACGATCGAGGGCCGTCTCTCGACCCTCTCCTGACGCCGCTCGCTAGATTCACAGCCATGGCCCAGACAAAGAAGAAGCGCCAGCGCAAGCACCGTGGCACCCAGGGTGGCCGCGTCGATGCCAACCGCAAGCCGTCCCGTCCGCGCAGTCGCGCCGAGGCGAAAGCCCGCGCCCGCACCACCGCCAAACGCGCCCCGCGCGGCGACCAGCCGCCGACCTGGCGCAGCTCGATCATCCGCGGTCTGGTCGCCGCCGTGATCTTCACCGTCCTGTTGCTGCTGATCTTCAAACGCTCGCCAGGCGCAGCACTGGGCCTCGGCGCCTTCATGCTGGTCTTCTACATCCCCGCCGGCTACTACATCGACCTAATGATGTGGCGCAAGCGGGAGCGCTCGAAGATGCGGTCATCGGACGGCAAGTGACGGGCTCGTCGTGAGCCTCGAGGTACGCCAGCTCACCGTCGGCCCGATTGCTGAGAACTGCTTCATCGTCCGTGGCGAGGGTGCGGATAAAGCCCTCCTCGTCGATCCGGGCGAGGAGCCGGATCGGATCGTCGCCGAGATCGAGCAGACCGGTGCGGCGGTCGAGGCGATTCTGATCACCCACTGTCATTTCGATCACGTAGGTGCTGTTGCCCCGCTTGCCCGCGCCACCGGCGCGCCTGTCTACGTCCCCGAGATTGAGGTGCCGATCCTGGCCGACCTCATGTCCTTCACCATGCCCGGCTTTGGTCCATATGAGAGCTATGAGGCGGACGAGGTCGTCAAGGGCGGCGAGACGCTCGAGCTCGCCGGGCTAACCCTCGACGTGCTCTTCACCCCCGGCCACAGTCCCGGCCACGTCACTTACGCGGTCCGCGACGAGGAGGCGATCTTCTCCGGCGACGTGCTCTTTCAGGGCTCGGTGGGCCGGGTCGACCTGCCCGGCGGCGACGGCCCGACCCTGATCCGGTCGATCCAAACCCTGCTTGATTCGCAGTCGGCGGAGACGACGGTCTACCCAGGCCACATGGGCGTGACCACGCTGGGCGCCGAGCGCGCGACCAATCCCTTCCTCGCCGAGCTCGCGCGCTAGGCAGCGGGGCAGCCGGCGCAGGTAAGGTCGCGGCACTGTGGCGGGACACAAGTACCAAGCTCCACGCGGGACATTCGACGTGCTCCCCGAGGCGGCGCGATTGCGCGGCCGGGTCGAGCGCACCGCGGCGGCGATCTTCGCCAGCGCCGGCTATGAGCCGATCGCCACGCCCAGCTTCGAGGACACCGAGCTGTTCGAGCGCGGCGTCGGCCACTCGACCGACATCGTCCGCAAGGAGATGTTCACCTTCGAGGACAAGGGCGGGCGCAGCCTCACCCTGCGGCCCGAGGGCACGGCGCCGATCTGCCGCGCCTACGTCGAGCACGGCATGCAGGCCCTGGCGCAGCCGGTCAAGCTCTCCTACGTTGGCCCCTTCTTCCGCCACGAGCGCCCGCAGGCGGGCCGCTACCGCCAGTTCCACCAGCTCGGCGCCGAGGCGATCGGCACCGACTCACCGCTCGCCGATGCTGAGCTGATCGGGCTGCTCGCGGCGCTGCTGGCGGAGCTTGGAGTGCCGGGAGTTGAGTTGCGGCTCGGCAGTCTGGGTTCGCTCGATACGCGGCAGGCCTACCTCGAGGAGTTGAAGGCCCACCTGCGCTCGCATGAGGGCGAGCTTGCCAAAGAGGTGCGTGAGCGCATTGACGCCAACCCGCTGCGCGCCTTCGATTCCGACGATGAGGGCACCCGGGCCGTGATGGCGGCGGCGCCGAAGCTGGTCGAGCGCCTCGAGGGTGAGGACGCCGAGCACTTCGAGGCGGTGCGCTCGCTGCTCGACGCCGCCGGGGTCGCCTTCACGATCGACCCGACCCTGGTTCGCGGCCTCGACTACTACACGCGCACGATCTTCTCCTTCGTCTGCGATCGCCTCGGCGCCCAGTCGGAGATCGGCGGCGGTGGCCGCTACGACGGCCTGGTCGAGCAGCTCGGCGGCCGGCCGACGCCGGCGGTGGGCTGGGCGGCGGGAATCGAGCGGATCATGCTGGCGCTCGACGAAGAGGAGGCACCCGCTGGCCGCGACGTCTTCATTGCCGTGGCCGAGGAGGAGCACGAGCAACGGGCGCGGGCGATGGTCTTGGCCGGAGAGCTGCGCAAGGCTGGGCTCTCGGCCGAGCTCGACCTCGGTGGTCGTGGGCTCAAGGGCCAGCTCAAGCACGCCGACCGGATCGGCGCTCGCCGGGTCCTGATCCTCGAGGCCACTGGGACCCAGTTGCGTGACATGACGAGCGGTGAGCAGCGCCCGGTTGAGGCCGGCAACCTGATCGCCGAGATAACCGGGGGAGAGGCATGAGCGATAGCGCCGAGGACATCCTGTACGGGGATCTTTCGCCCCGCGCCCAAACACTGCCGGCGCTCAAGCCCAACGGCTTCCGCGACACCTGGTGTGGCCAGGTGCTTGGCGACCGTGTCGGCAGCGATGCGCGCGTCGCCGGTTGGGTGCACCGGCGCCGTGACCACGGCGGGTTGATCTTCATCGATCTGCGCGACCGCACCGGCATCGTCCAGCTCGTCTTCCATCCGGAGGACGCGGGCGGGGCCTTCGAGCTCGGTCACAAGCTCCGCGCCGAGGACGTGCTCAGCGTTGGAGGCACTGTTGTCGAGCGCTCGCCGGAGACGGTCAATCCCGACCTTCCCACGGGCGCGGTGGAGCTGAAGGTGAGCAGTGCCGAGCTGTTGGCCGACGCCGAGACGCCGCCATTCCAGATCGAGGGTTTCGCCGGCGAGGTTGGCGAGGACGCGCGGCTGCGCCACCGCTACCTCGACCTGCGTCGCGAGCAGATGCGCGAGGCGCTTGTCCTCCGTCACCGGGTGACCGCGGCAATGCGCGAGTTCCTCGACGGCGCGGGCTTCCTCGACATCGAGACCCCGGTGCTGACCCGCTCGACCCCGGAGGGCGCCCGTGACTTCCTCGTTCCCAGCCGCATGCAGCAGGGCTCGTTCTACGCGCTGCCGCAGTCCCCGCAACTGTTCAAGCAGCTGCTGATGGTCGCCGGCTTCGAGCGCTACTACCAAGTAGCGCGCTGCTTCCGCGACGAGGACCTGCGCGCCGACCGCCAGCCGGACTTCACCCAGCTCGACATCGAGATGTCCTTCGTCGAGATCGACGACGTGATCGAGGTCAACGAGCGGCTGCTGACCCACGTCTTCGAGCGGGTCGGTGGCCCTTCGCTGCAGCTGCCGCTGCGCCGCATCCCTTACGACGAGGCGATCTCGCGCTTCGGCACCGATCGGCCCGACACCCGTTTCGACATCGAGCTGGTCGACCTCGACGACATCCTGGCTGGGACCGAGTTCAAGGTCTTCGCCTCGGTGATCGGTGGCGGTGGCACGGTGCGGGGAATCAACGCCGGTAAGCGCGAGATGCCGCGTTCGGCTCTCGACGGCCTGATCTCGCGCGCTCAGGAGCTCGGCGCCAAGGGCCTGGTCTGGGCTTTCCGCGAGGGCGACGGCTGGCGCTCGCCGACGGCGAAGTTCCTCTCCAATGCGGAGCTGAGCGCACTCAACGAGCGGCTTGGTGCCGAGGAGGGCGACTTGCTGCTCGTCGTTGCCGACAAGCCCAAGGTCGCCAACGCCGTTCTCGCCCAGCTTCGCCTCGACCTTGCCGCCGAGTTCGACCTCATCCCGGAGGGCAGCGACGACCTGCTCTGGATCGTCGACTGGCCGCTGATGGAGGCAAACGAGGAGGGCGGCTGGGACCCGCTGCACCATCCCTTCACCGCTCCTGCCGCTGGCTTTGACCCGTCTGACCCAGGCGCCGCGCGAGCCCAGGCGTACGACCTGGTCTGGAACGGCCAGGAGATGGGCGGCGGCTCGATCCGCATCAGCGATGCCGCGCTGCAGGGAGAGGTCTTCGCCGCGCTGGGTATCGACCAGGCCGAAGCAGAGGCGCGCTTCGGCTTCTTGCTCGAGGCCCTGCGCTACGGCGCGCCCCCGCATGGCGGCATCGCCTATGGCCTCGACCGACTCGTCCAGCGCCTCGCCAATGCCGACTCGATCCGCGACGTGATCGCCTTCCCCAAGACCGCCTCGGGCGCCGACGCCCTCACCGGCGCCCCGGCACCGGTCGACGAGCCGCAGCTGCGCGAGGTCGGACTGCAGCTTCGCGCCAAACCGCCGTCCGCCGCTGGATGAGCTTCCTCGGGCGGATTCGCGCGCTGTTCGGGCCTCGCTCGCCCGGTCCCGGAGTAACCCCCGTCCACGTCGACGACCCCCGCTTCGACAGCTGGGAGGTAGTGCGCGACTTCGCCGACGTAAAGACCGCACGCGCGTGGCACCAGGCGCTCGAAGATGCGCAGATCGAAGCGGTGCTCACGGTCGACTGGCCGCTCGACCGTTTCGGTCGCGGCGACATCGCCCTGCGGGTCCGGCCCGAGGACTGGAGCGAGGCCGAGCTGCTGCTCTCCAATCTGGACGATTAACCCTCGCCAGCACGCCTGCGCGGTGCTACGGTTCGCCCAGAGGCTCGAGCCCGTGCGAGAGCCGCCTCACCGTTTGACCCAACACAAACGGCGCGGGAGCTGATCTCTCTCGGTCCTGTGGGACTGCGAGGAGGCGCCCACCCTTTACTTCAAGGGATCAAAGCCAGAGGCGGTACCGGCGGGCTGGAGCCTCTTTTGCGTTGCAGTGATGCGACGTTCTGCGCACCACCCGCGCGTCTCGGCCCTGGATCATCGGCGCGATGGCCCACGAGACGCGGATTTTCCTTGTCACGCACGGAAAATCCGCGTTTCGTCCCATTGACGATCGGATCGGAGACCTCGCTGAGAGCCAACACGGGGTGGTTGCCCGCAAACAGCTGCTTACTTTGGGATTGGGCAGAGGAGCGATTGAAGATCGGATTGCTCGTGGTCAGCTTCGCCGGGTGCATTGGGGTGTCTATGCGGTGGGACACCGACCAATGACCCCGGAGAGTCGCTTGATGGCGGCGGTGTTGGCCGGCGGTAGGGATGCCGTATTGAGCCACCGCTCGGCTGGGCCTCTTTGGGGGATCTTGCCGCTGATGTCGATTGCGCCCGAAGTCACGCGGCCGACGCGATGCGAGTCGCGTCCCGGCATGCGGATCCACTGCGGGCTATTGAAGCCCGACGAAGTTACCCGGCTCACCGGAATTCCAGTTACTTCCGCCCCGCGCACTGTGCTCGATATCGCGGCGCTCTCGAGCACAGCGCAGCTGGAGAAGGCATTGAATGAGCTCGAAGTGCGTGGCATCACCGATGCGCTCTCGATTCCCGACTTGCTGGATCGGCATCCGCGGAAGCGTGGATCATCAAGCTCAGATCCCTCCTTGCCGATGAGCGCGCGGTCCGGGGGGTCACTCGGAAAGAGCTGGAGGCCAGGTTTTCGGCACTTCTAGACAGCACCGATCTGCCGCGGCCGCAGCGAAACGTTGATCTCGCGGTCGGCGATCGCTTCTTCGAGATTGACTGCCTCTGGCGTGAGCAGCGGCTGGCCGTCGAGCTCGATGGTCGATTCGTGCACGGGACGTGGCGCACCTCGGAACGAGATCGTGAAAAGGACCGGCTTCTGCAGGTAGACGGGTGGCGCGTCGTACGGATCACCTGGCGGCAGTTGCGCGACGATGCGCCGGCCGTGGTGGCTGATCTGCGCAGGCTGCTGCGGCAATAGGCCTGGGCTCCTACCCTGTAGCGATGGATCGGGAGCTCTTCGACGCTTACCTGCATGACCACAGCCGCCTCGGGCCGGCTGAGGACGGCGCCTTCACCGGCGCCGCTGGTGGGGCGGCCTGCGGTGATTTGTCGCGGGTTTCCCTCGTGCTCGAGCGGGGCACGATCGCGCGGGTCAGCTTCGACGCTGAGGGCTGTGGCGCGACCCGGGCGGCGACCGCCGCGGTGGCGGAGATGGCCGAGGGCGAACCCGTGCTCGACGTTGCCCAGATCGGCACCGCCGAGGTTGACGAGGCGCTCGGTGGCCTGACGCCGGCAAAGCGCCACGCGGCGCAGCTTGCGGCCGATGCACTGCATCGGGCGCTGGCCCAAGCGTCGTCATCGGCGCAAGTTCTTGCCTTGCGCCCGGGCCAGAGCCAGGAGGCGAGTGCGGGGATCGCCGAGGTGACGGCCGCATCGAACGGTGGCGAGCGAGTCCTGGTCGCGATGTCGGGCGGAGTGGACAGCGCAGTGGCAGCCCTGCTGGAGCAGGAGCGGGGGGCGGAGGTCGTCGGCGTGACCTTGAAGCTCTGGGCCGACCCGCAGACCGATGGGGCCAAGGCCTGCTGCTCGCCGGAGGCGGTGCTTGGGGCGCGCTCACTCGCCCATTCGCTCGGCATTCCCCACCTGACGCTCGACCTCGAGGAGGAGTTCCGCCGTCGCGTCGTCGCCGAGTTCGTCTCCGGCTACGCCGAGGGGAGCACGCCGAACCCCTGCATCGCCTGCAACGGCGAGGTGCGGATCGCGGCGATGGTCGATCTCGCCGAGCGCCTCGGCGCTTCCTACCTCGTCACCGGCCACTACGCGCGCATCGTCGAGGACACCGAAGGGCCGTTGCTCGCGGCTGCCTTGGACTCCAACAAGGACCAGAGCTACATGCTCGCCGCCCTGCCGCCCGGCCTGCTCGAGCGCGTCCGCTTTCCGCTCGTCGAGCTGACCAAGCCCGAGGTGCGGGAGATCGCCGCCCGCCACGATCTCGCCGTGGCGAAGAAGCCCGAGAGCCAGGACCTCTGCTTCCTCTCTGGACAGGGCAAGGCTGACTTTCTGCGCCGCCACGGCGGTCTGCGCGAGCGCGAGGGAGACCTGATCGATCGTTCGGGCCGGTCGGTCGGTCGGCACCGCGGTCACCACAACTTCACCGTCGGGCAGCGACGCGGCCTGCGGATCTCGGCCGAGGAGCCGCTTTACGTTCTCGCCACCGACGCGGCTGCGAACACGGTCACCGTCGGCCCCCGCAGCGACCTGATGGCTCGCACTGTACGCCTTCGCGACGCCGTGCTGCACCGCGAGGGCGGCTCGATCGACGCGGTCCGCCTGCGCTACCGCTCGCAGCCCGTGCCCGCTGCCGTGGCCGTCACCGAGACCGGCCGGCACGCCGAGCTGCAGGTCGAGCTGGGCGAGGACTTCGCCGGCGTCTCGCCCGGGCAGACCGCAGTACTGCTGCGCGGCGAGGCGATCGTCGGCCACGGCACGATCGTCGCCTGAGCACTTAGGCTCTGCCGCTGATGAAGGCCACTGAGATCCGCAAGACCTACCTCTCTTTTTTTGAGGAGCGCGGCCACAAGATCGTGCCCTCGGCATCGCTGGTGCCCTCAGCCCACGATCCCTCGGTGCTGTTGACCACGGCGGGCATGCAGCCGTTCAAGCCCTACTTCCTCGGCCGTGAAAAGCCGCCGGCACCGCGCCTCGCCGACGTGCAGAAGTGCTTCCGCACCACCGATATCGAGGAGGTCGGCAACACCGCCCGCCACCTCACCTTCTTCGAGATGCTCGGTAACTGGAGCTTCGGCGATTACTTCAAGGAGGAGTCGATCCCCTGGGGCTGGGAGCTCTCCACCCAGGGCTTCGGCATGGATCCGGAGCGGATCTGGGTCACCGTCTTCGGCGGCGACGAGGAGCTCGGGCTCGGGCCCGACGAGGAGGCGATCGAGATCTGGCGGGGCGTCGGAGTGCCCGACGAGCGCATCGTCCGCCTCGGCCGCGAGGACAACTTCTGGCAGGGAGGGCCGACCGGTCCCTGCGGCCCCTGCTCAGAGCTCTATCTCGACCGCGGTCCCGAGTTCGGCGCCGACGGTGAGCGACCGGGCGACGACACCGACCGCTTCCTCGAGTTCTGGAACCACGTCTTCATGAGCTACGACCTCGGTGCCGATGGCTCGCTGACGCCGTTGCCGATGCGCAACATCGACACGGGCATGGGACTGGACCGGATGGCGGCCGTCCTGCAGGAGGTGCCCTCGGTCTACGAGACCGATCTCGTCAGGCCGTTGGTTGACCTCGCCGAGGAGATGTCCGGCCGTGCGTACGCCGGCGATGGCGCGGTGACGCGGGCGATGCGGATCGTCGCCGACCACTCGCGCGGCGCAACCTTCCTGATCGCCGACGGCGTCGTGCCGTCAAACGAGGACCGCGGCTACATCCTGCGCCGGATCATGCGGCGGGCGATCCAGCAGGGCCGCACGCTCGGCCTCGAGGCGCCCTGGCTGGGCCGCTTCGCAGAGCGCACGATCGAGGTGATGGGGGAGGCCTACCCGGAACTGGTCGCCGAGCGGGAGACGATCGCCCGTTGGGTCGGTGACGAGGAGGAGAGCTTCGGCCGCACTCTGGAGCGGGGCACGGAGCTGCTCGAGCGGCTGGTCGCCGAGGCGAAGGAGTCGGAGACCTCCTGGATCGAGGCCGCCGCCGCCTTCGAGCTCCACGACACCTACGGCTTCCCCTACGACCTGACCAAGGAGCTGCTCGCCGAGCAGGGCCTCTCGGTCGACGACGGCGGTTTCGAGGAGCTGATGGAGGAGCAGCGCCAGCGCTCCCGGGTGGGCTCGGCGACCGCGCACGGGTCCGAGGACCGCCACGAGCGTGTGATCGCCTTCGCCGGCTCGGCTGCGCCCACCCGCTTCGTCGGCTACGAGATGCTGCACTCGACCACCGGCCTCGCTGCGGTCGAGCGTGAGGACGGCCGCGCGCTGGTCAAGCTCGAGGAGAGCCCCTTCTACGCCGAAGGCGGCGGCCAGGTCGCCGACTCGGGCACGATCAGCTGGCGGGGGGGCGAGGCCGAAGTTGTCGACGTTTACCGGATTGGAGATGACCAGGTACTCGAGGTCGTCCCCCGCCGCCCCCGGACGCGGGAGCAAGGACGCGAGATCGCCGGTGATGATGAACGCGTCCTTGCGGGAGCAGAGGAGGCGGCGGTTATTGCTCAGGTCGACCACGAGGCCCGGCACGCGACGATGCGCAACCACACCGCCACGCACCTGCTGCACGCGGCGCTGCGCGAGCAGCTCGGCACCCACGTGCGTCAGGCGGGCTCGGCTGTGCGCCCCGACAAGCTGCGCTTCGACTTCACCCACGGCCAGGGCCTCAGCAGCGAGGAGCTGCGCCGGGTCGAGGACCGTGTCAACGAGTGGATCAAGGCGAGCCGGCCAGTGCGCTGGATCGAGATGGAGCGGGCCGAGGCCGAGCGGCTCGGGGCGATGGCGCTCTTTGGCGAGAAGTACGGCGAGTGGGTTCGCATGGTCGAAGTCGATGGGGTCTCGCGCGAGCTCTGCGGCGGCACCCACGTCGCCAACACCGCCGAGGTCGGCATCTTCAAGATCTCCTCCGAGGGTTCCAGCGCCGCCAACGTGCGCCGGATCGAGGCGCTCAGTGGCCCGGCGGCGATCGATTGGTTCCGCCAGCGTGAGCAGCGGCTGGACGAGGTGGGGGAGCTGCTGGGGTCGCCCCAGGACCCGATCGCGGGCGCCCGCCGCGCCGCCGAGCGCCTACGCGATGCCGGCAAGGGCGCCGAGCGGGCACAGAAGCAGCTGCTCGGCGAGGAGGCCGAGCGCCTCGTAGCCGAGGCCGTCGATGCAAACGGCGTCAAGCTGGCCGTCTCGCGGGCGCCGCTGGCCGATCAGAAGCAGCTGCTCGAGCTCGCCAATCGGGTCCAGTCGAAGCTCGGTGGCGATGCCGCCGTTGCTCTCGGTGGGGCCGAGGGCAGCAAGGTCGCACTCGTCGTCCTTGTCTCCAAAGGCGCGGTCGAGCGGGGGTTTTCCGCGGCCGCGGTCGTGCGTGAGGCAGCGCCGATCATCGGCGGCGGAGGCGGCGGCCGCGACGACATGGCCCAGGCCGGCGGCAAGGATGCCGGCAAGCTCGACGAGGCGCTGGCAGCTGCGCGCGCGGCGCTCGAACGGGTGGCTGGCTAGGCAATGCGGGTCCTCGCCCTCGACTACGGCACCGCCCGGACCGGCTGTGCGATCTCCGACCCGAGCGGCACCCTGGCGACGCCGCTGCCGGTGATCGAGCCGTCCGAGGCGCGTTCGGTTGCCGACCTCGTCGGTAAGTATGAGGTCGAGCGCGTGGTCGTCGGCCTGCCCCTGCATCTCAGCGGCGAGGAAGGCAGCCAGGCGGCGCTGACCCGGACCTTCTGCACCGAACTCGAAGCCATTCTCGACATCCCCGTGGAGACCTACGACGAGCGGCTGACTACGCGCATGGCCGAGGTGAGCAAGCGTGAAGGCGCCGCAGCGGCACCGGATTCACTCGCGGCCGCTCACCTCCTGCAGGCCTATCTCGCCGGCCGCGCGGCGATCGAAGCAGGCGACGATGAGTGACGACTTCTTCGTCGACGACGATGACCCCCAGGCGCTAGAGCGCGAGCAGCGCCGGCGCGAACGCGAGCAGCGCCGCGCCAAGCGAGAGCAGAAGCGCGGTGGCAAGGAGGCCTCCACAGAGGCGCCCGCGCCGGCAGCGGCTCCATCTTCACCGTCTGCGGCCACAGCCCCGCCACCCTCAGCGCGGCCTCCCGCTCCGACCCCGAACGGCCCGAAGCCACCCAGGCGACCACCCTCGAACCGGCGTCGCCTCGGCGTCGCCGGCGCCCTGACAGCGGTCCTGCTCGGCATCATCGTGATCGCAGCGCTCGCCTACAGGCACTTCCACCACAGCGACCCGCCGCCGCCCGTGATCGTGCGGACGATCACGGTGACGATTCCCGAGGGCTACAACCGCGCCCAGACCGCTGAACTGGCCCAGCAGGAAGGCCTGCGCGGCAGCTACGAACGTGCCAGCGTGCGCTCCAAGTACCTCGATCCGGCGAAGTACGGCGGCGAGGGCGCCGAGAACCTCGAGGGCTTTCTCTTCCCCGATACGTTCGAACTGGTCACGCACGCCAGCGCCGCCAGCCTGGTGCAGCTGCAGCTCGAAGACTTCAAGCGGCGCATCGCCACCGTCGACATGAGCTATGCCCGTTCGAAGAACCTGACGGTCTACGACGTGCTGACGATCGCCTCGATGATCGAGGACGAGGCCGGTCTGGAAAGCCAGCGTGAGCTCGTCGCCGCGGTGATCTACAACCGCTTGCACGAAGGGATGCCGCTGGGCATTGACGCGACCACCCGCTTCGCCACCGGCAACTACACCCAGCCGCTGACCGAATCGGAACTAGCGGTCGATTCCCCATACAACACGCGCACGCACACGGGCTTGCCGCCGGGGCCGATCAACAGTCCCGGCCTCGCCTCGATCGAGGCCGCCGCCCACCCCGCCAAGGTCGACTACCTCTTTTACGTGGCCGAGCCCGGCGCCTGCAACAAGCTCGCCTTCTCCACGACCGAAGCCGAATTCAACGCCGACGTTGAACGCTACAACTCGGCCCGCGAAGCAGCCGGGGGCAACTCGCCCGACAGCTGCGGGGAATAGCGATGCCACGGCTCGCCGTCCTCGGCTACCCGGTCGGCCACTCGCGCTCGCCGGCGATGCAGAGCGCGGCCTTGGCCGAGCTGGGGCTGGGCGACGAGTGGAGTTACGAGGCGATCGAGGTCGCTCCCGACGGTTTCGAGGCGCGAGTGCGGGCGATGCCGGGCGAGGGCTTCGCCGGGGCCAACGTCACCGTCCCGCACAAGAGCGCGGCCCTCGCCCTGGCCGACGAGCTCTCCGAGACTGCCCGTGAGATCGGCGCCGCCAACACGCTCGTCTTTGCCGACGGCGAGGTGCAGGCTGTGAACACGGACGCCGAGGGGTTCCTGCGTTCGCTGCCGGGCTCGCCGGCCGACAAGCGCACACTGGTGCTCGGCGCGGGGGGCGCCGCCCGCGCGGTCGTCTGGGCCCTGCTGCGTGAGGGAGCGGAGGTGGAGGTTTGGAACCGCACCCAGTTGCGCTCTCAGCATCTCTGCGAGGAACTCGGCGGCCGGACTGTCGGCGCGCCTGAGCAGGGGGCCTACGAGTTGATCGTCAACACAACGGCGGTCGGCCTCGGCGGCGAGGACCCATTTGCCGAGTTGCCGCTGGCGGCCGGCGCATTTACGCAGGCTCAAAGCGTGGTTGACATGGTCTACGGCGGCGAGCCAACGGCCTTGCTCCGGGCCGCCGCTGCAGCTGGGGCGGTCACGGTCGACGGCATCGAGATCCTCGTCCAGCAGGGCGCCCTCTCGCTGGAAACATGGACCACTCGTCCCGCTCCTCTCGACACGATGCGCGCCGCCGCTCGCGCCTGAGCGGTCCGCCGATAGCCTTGCGGGCCGATGAGCGGATTTAGGTTCACCACAGCGGGCGAGTCGCACGGGCCGGGCCTGGTCGCGATTGTCGAGGGAATGCCCGCGGGGCTCGAGCTCGACCGCGAGGCGCTCGACGCCGACATGGCGCGCCGCCAGCTCGGCCACGGCCGCGGCGGGCGGATGAAAATTGAGACCGACACGGTTGAGGTCCGTTCCGGACTGCGCCACGGTCGCACGCTTGGCAGCCCGATCGCAGTCCTCGTCGCCAACCGCGACTACGCGAATTGGGAGGAGCGGATGAACCCGTGGCCGGTCGACGCGACCATCGACGAAGTCCACCTGCCGCGCCCCGGTCACGCCGACCTCGTCGGTGCCCAGAAGTACGGCCATGACGACATCCGCAACGTGCTCGAGCGAGCCAGCGCGCGCGAGACCGCCGCCCGCGTCGCCGCCGGCTCGGTCGCCCGCGGCTTCCTCACCGCGCTTGGCGTCAGCGTTCATAGCCACGTCACGCAGATCGCCTCCGTGGTCGCGCCCGAGCGCGAGGACCTCGGCCCCGACGATTTCGCCTCGGTTGATGACGACCCGGTGCGCTGCCTCGATGCCGAGGCAAGCGCCGCGATGGTCGCCGAGATCAACCGCCTGCGCAAGGCGAATGAGAGCCTCGGCGGCACCTTCGAGGTGCGCGCTTTCGGCCTCGTACCTGGCCTCGGCTCGCACATATCCTGGGAAGACCGCCTTGACGGCCGGCTCGCCGGTGCCGTCGCCTCGATCCAGTCGGTCAAGGGCGTCGCGATCGGCGAAGCCTGGGATGTTGCCGGCCGCCCCGGCTCGGAGGCCCACGACGAGATCTTCTGGTCGCAGGAGCGCGGTTACTTCCGCGAGACCAATCATGCCGGTGGACTGGAGGGGGGCATGACCAATGGCCTGCCGCTCTCGGTGCGGGCGGCGATCAAGCCGATCTCGACCCTGACCAAGCCCCTGCGCTCGGTTGACACCGAGACCAAGGAACCCGCCCAGGCGCTGCGCGAGCGCACCGACTCGACCGTGGTGCCGGCTGCGGCCGTGGTCGCCGAGGCGATGGTCTGCCTCGTCCTCGCCCGCACCTACCGCGAGAAGTTCGGTGGCGACCACATCGACGACGTGTTGGCCGCGGTCGAGACCTACAAGAAGCGCATCGACTTCCGCGGATGAGCTCGGGATTTTCCGTGGCATACATGGAAAAGACGCGTTTCGTTTGCCGATGAAGCCGGCGCTCGTCTTCATCGGCTTCATGGGGGCTGGGAAGTCGACGGCGCTGGCGGCGGCTCGTGAGGCCGGCTTGGCAACGGTCGAGATCGACGCGCTGATGGAAGAGGCGTTCGGCAAGCCGATCCGACAGGCCTTCGAAGAGGACGGCGAGGACGCCTTCCGGGCTCGCGAGGCCGAGATCGTCGGTTCCTTGCTCGAGGAGGCCGATGGCGGCGCGATCGCGCTCGGCGGCGGCAGCGTTCTCTCCGACCGGGTGCGCGAGGCTCTCGGGCGTCACTTCGTCGTCTGGCTCCAGGTCGATGCGCGCGAGGCCTGGCGCCGCATCGCTCGCAGTGACCGTCCTCTTGCCAGCAACGCTGAGGATGTGGAGCGATTGCTGGAGGAGCGCCTCCCGTTCTACGAGTCGCTCGCCGACGCGATCCTGCCCAGCGGTGATCGCGGCCTCGTCTCCCGTGCGATGCCCTCGCTCGTTGCGCTGACCGAGCTGCCCGGCGGCACGAGGATGCTTTGGGCGACGAGCTCCTCCGGCGAGTACCCGGTCTTCGTCGGCCCGGGGCTTCTCGGCGCCGTCCCGTGGCCACTGCCGGGAGGGCGCTTCTGCATCACTGACTCCGCCGTTGGCCCGCTCTACGCCGAGCAGCTCGAGCCACTTGTCGGCCGGTTCGAGGTGCCGCCGGGTGAGACGGCGAAGTCGATGGCTGAGGCCGAGCGGCTGCTGCGTGAGCTCGCCCGCGCCGGCATGACGCGGGAGGATCACGTGGTCGCTCTCGGCGGCGGTGTCGTCGGCGACCTGGCCGGCTTCTGCGCCCATCTCTACCAGCGCGGCGTTCCGGTCGTGCAGGTTCCGACCACGCTCGTTGCCCAGGTCGACTCCGCCTACGGCGGCAAGACCGGGGTCGATCTGCCGGAGGGCAAGAACTACGCCGGCGCCTATCAGCTGCCAGCCGCGGTTCTGGCCGATACGACGACGCTGGCCAGTTTGCCGCGACAGGAGCTGGCGGCAGGATTCGTCGAGCTGCTCAAGACCGGCCTGCTCGCCGGCGGCGACCTGTGGGAGCGAACCCGCGCGCTCGAGACGCTCGTCCCCGAGCAGCTCGCTGATCTGGTCTTTGCCTGCGCCCTCTACAAGTGCGAGGTGGTTGCGGCTGACGAGCGCGACGCTGGCATGCGCGCCGTGCTCAACCTCGGCCACACGGTGGGGCACGCGATCGAGGCGGCCAGCAACTACTCGCGCTATCGCCACGGCGAGGCGGTGGGGCTTGGCCTGTTGGCGGCGCTGCGCCTCTCCGATGCGGCGGAGCTGCGCGACGAGGTCGGGGTAATCCTCGGGCGCCACGGGCTCCCGACCGGCCTCGACCCGTCGGTCGACTTCGACCAGACGCTCGCGGCGCTGCAGCGCGACAAGAAGCGCACCGCCGAGGGCGTTGGCTTTGTCCTGCTCTCCACGCCGGGCGAGCCCCGAACCGGGCAGCTGGTCGATCCGGCTAAGGTCGAGGCCGCTGTGAGGGAGCTCTACGCATGACCACGTCCCACAACCGCGTTGCCGTCCTGCACGGGGTCAATTTCGACATCCTCGATCGCCGCGACCCCGAGGTCTACGGCGGTCTCTCTCTGCGCGACCTCGAGACCAAGATCGAACGCTGGGCGCGTGAGCTGGGGTTGGAGACGATCTGCTTTCAGACCAACTCCGAGGGCGAGTTCGTCGAGTATCTGCACCGGCTGCCGGAGATGGCCGACGCCTCGTTGGTCAATGCCGGCGCCTGGTCGCACTACAGCCGCGCGATCGCCGATGCGCTCGATGTCGCCCAGCTGCCGTCGGTGGAGGTGCATCTCTCCGACGTCGAGTCCCGCGACGAGTGGCGAAAGCTCTCGGTCTTCGACGGCCTCGTCCTGGCCAAGATCTCCGGCAAGGGGCCCGACGGCTATCGCGAGGCTCTGCAGCTGCTTGCCGGCGAGCTCGGCGCCGGACCGGGCTGATGTCGAGCCGCGCCGATCGCCTCGCGGCGCTCGTCGCCGAGCGTGAGCTCGACTGCCTGCTCGTCACCGACCTGGTCAACGTCGGCTACCTGACCGGCTTCGGCGGCACCAACGGTGCCTGCGTCTGCGGCGCCGAGCAGCGCGTCTTCCTCACCGACTTTCGCTATACCGAGCGCGCCGAAGCAGAGGTCGAGGGCTGGGACGTCGTCACCGTCGCCGACGACTGGTTGGGCGGGATCGCCACTCGCCTCAGCGGCAAGACCGGCTTCGAGGACCACCACATGGCGGTGCGGACCCTGAAGCGGCTGGAGGAGAAACTGCCGGACGGAGTCTCGCTGGAGGGAGCAGCCGGGACGGTGGAGAAGCTGCGCCGGGTCAAGGACGAGGCGGAGCTGGCGGCGATCGCCGCTGCCGCCGAGCTCGCCGACGAGATTTGGCGCTGGGCCCTGGAGCGCGGTCTGGCCGGGCGCAGCGAGCTCGACGTCGCCCGCGCGGCCGAGGCGCGCATGCGTGAGCAGGGCGCCGAGCCTTCCTTCCCGACGATTGTCGCCGCCGGTCCCAACGGCGCCCTGCCGCACGCCGAGCCGGGCGAGCGCGAAATCGGGCGCGGCGAGCTGGTCGTCTTCGACATGGGCGCGAAGCTGGACGGCTACTGCTCGGACGGCACCCGCACTTTCGCCACCGGCGAGCCCGGCGAGGGGGCCCGCGCGGTCTACGAGACCGTGCGCGAGGCGCAGGAAGCGGCGCTGGCCGCCGTCGAGGCCGGGGTCAAGGCAGAGGACGTCGACGGCGTCGCTCGCGAGTTGATCGCGGCCGCTGGTCACGGCGATCGCTTCGGCCACGGGCTAGGGCACGGCGTCGGCCTCGAGGTGCACGAGGAGCCGCGCGTCTCGCCGCGCTCGGAGGACGTGCTCGAGCCGGGTGAAGTGGTGACGATCGAGCCCGGTATCTACCTGCCCGGCGATTTGGGCGTGCGGATCGAGGACCTGGTCGTCGTCACCGCCGAGGGCTACCGCAACCTCAGCGGCCTGCCCAAGCAGATGCAAGTGGTCGAGTAGCGCCCGGCAGGTCTGCTGCAACGCTCATTGCGCCGGCTGCGCCGGTCGATCAGCGCAAGGTGAACGCGATCACGATGCCCAGGCCCGAGTCGCTGGCGGCCGCCCGCAAGGACGCCCGCCGCGAGCGCCTGCTCGACATGGAGCAGCGGGTGCGCCGCTACCGCGCCGCCTGCTTCGCGATCCTCGCCCTGGCGCTCGCCTCCGCCGGGCCGGAGATCGGTTGGCTTTGGCTGGCGCCGCTGACGGCCGGTTTTGCCGGCTTCGCGATCGCCGACCGCTTCATGCAGGCCAGCGAGCGGCCCTGGCTTTGGGTCGCAACCGCCTGGGGCGCGCTGCCGCTCCTGCTGGGCGGTGCCGTAATCGCTTCCGGCGGTCCCACCAGCCCGATTCTGATGTGGTTCGCGCTGCCCGCCGTCACCCTGGGCGCTCGCTTCGATCCCTGGGGCATGGTCGTCGGCACGATCTACCTCGTCGCCGTCTTTCTGCTCAGCACGGTCGCAGTCGACCCCGCCAGTGCCTCCGCGCACAGTCAAGCCCTGGTCGCCACCGTCGCCCTGGTCCTCAGCACCGTGATCCTCTCCGGCGCCCTGGTCGAGTCCGATCGCGCGCACCGCCGGCGCTCGAGCCTCGATCCGCTCACCGGCCTCTTCAACCGCAACGCGCTCGAGCAGCGCCTCGCCGAGCTCGACGGCGCCCCATGCGACACCAAAAAGGGCCAATCGCACGCGTTGCTCCTCTGCGACCTTGATCACTTCAAGCGGGTCAACGACGAGCTCGGGCACGCTGCCGGCGATGCGGTCCTCCAGGACGTTGCCTACACGATGCGGTCGGTGCTGCGCGCCGGCGACTCGATCTACCGGATCGGCGGCGAGGAGATCCTCGTCGTCCTTCCCGGGGCCAGCGAGACCGACGCGGTCGCGATTGCCGAGCGCCTGCGCCAGGCGGTGCGCAAGCGCCGGCCGGTCGGAGTGGGGGTGACGATCAGCATCGGCGCCGCCGTCACCAAGCCCAGCACGGTCAATACCGACGACCTCGTCGCCCGCGCCGATGCCGCGCTCTACATGGCGAAGGCAAATGGCCGCGACGCGGTATTCGTCGCGAACTGAGGCGCTTCAGCTAACGGCTGAGGTCAATTGCGTCGTTCAGGCGTTCCGCAAAGGCCGTGATCAGGGCGACGGTTGCCTCGACGTCGGTGAGGTCGACCATCTCGACCGGCGAGTGCATGTAGCGCAAGGGGATCGAGACGAGGCCGGTGGGGATGCCCGAGCGGGCGAACTGGACCCCGTCGGCATCGGTGCTGGTTGAGTTGCCCGTAGCCCCGACCGTGTGCTCGATGCCGGCCTCCTCGGCGGTCTCGACCAGCAGCTCGAAGACCTTGGGCGAGAGGGTCGCGCCGCGGTAAATGACCGGGCCCGAGCCGAGGGGGTGGCTGCCGAGCTCCTTCTCATCGATACCGGGAGCATCGGTGGCGTGGGTTACGTCGACGACGATCGCCAAGTCGGGCTGCACGGCAAAGGCAGAGGTGCGAGCGCCGAAGAGGCCGATCTCCTCCTGCACCGCGGCGATCGCCGCAAAGCTTGATTTGAGCGCGTTCTTCTCATCGCAACGCCGCAGGGCCTCGAGTGCGACGTAGGCGCCGAGCCGGTTGTCCATCGAGCGCGAGACCATGCGATCGCCGGTCAAGGTCACGGGCTCGCTGGCGATCACAACCGGGTCACCGACCCGCACCAGCTGCTCGGCCTCGTCGCGATCGGCGGCGCCGACGTCGATGTGCAGCGACTTCATCTCGACCACCTTCTTGCGCTGGTCGGCGTCGAGCAGGTGGAGGGGCTTGCGGCCGACCACGCCGAGCACCGGGCCGTTGGGACCTTGCACCTCGATTCGCTGGCCAACCAGGATCTGCGGGTCCCATCCCCCGATCGGGGCGAACCAGAGGAGGCCCTTCTCGTCGATGTGGCGGATCACCAGCCCGATCTCGTCGATGTGGCCGACGACCGCCAGCAGCGGTGTCGCGTCGCCGATGCGAGCAATCGAGGAGCCGATCCCATCGGCGGTCAGGGAGGCGAAGGAAGCTGCCTCGCGCCAGGCCGCCGCCGCCTGTGCCTCGTAGCCGGAGGGGCCCGGAGCACGAAGGAGCTTGTCGAGTAGTCCGGGGGTTTTGTCGTTCACAGGAGCGGCAGTATGTCGATTCATACGAGCCTCCGCATTCCGGCAAACCGAATAGCGTTGTGAACGTGACTTCCGGGCCAATCACAGCACTGATCACCGGCGCCTCGAGCGGCATCGGCGAGGCGACCGCCCGCCGGCTCGCGCGCGAGCCCGGTACCGAGTTGATCCTCGTCGCCCGTCGTGAGGACCGTTTGCGGGCCTTGGTCGAGGAGTTGCCCTGCGCCGCGACCTACGTCGCCGTCGACCTGACCGACGGCGATGCGCCCGAGCGAGTCCGAGCCCATCTCGCCGAGCACGGCGACCGACTGACGCTGCTGGTCAACAACGCCGGCGGGGCCTGGCGGGGAAGCTTTGGCGAGGTTGGCTACGCCAACGTCCAGCGCCACATGCAGCTCAACTTCGACGCCGTCGTTCGCCTCACCGAGGCGCTGCTGCCGACCTTGCGGGCTTCTGCGCCGAGCGCGATCGTCAACGTGGCGAGCACCGCGGGCCGGGTCGCCCGCGCCCGCACCGGCTCTTACTCGGCCAGCAAGTTTGCCCTGGTTGGCTGGACCGACTCGCTCTACGCGGAGGAGCGCGCTCACGGCGTTCACGTTGGCATGGTCCTGCCGGGGTTCATCGTCACCGAGGGCTTCCCGGCGACCGAGCTGCGCGAGAAAGCGCTGACCCGCTGGATCGTCTCGAAGCCGGAGAAGGTCGCCGAGGCGATCATCGAGGTCGGGCCGGGGGGCAAGGCGGAGCGCTACGTGCCGCGCCCCTACGCACTCGCCGCCATCGTGCGGATCCTGATGCCGAGCCTGACACGCCGGGTCCTCGCCGGCGGCGCGGCGGGAGCGCTGACGACAAGCACCTCAGGTGAAGCGCGACGGGGTTAGGTGGCAGTAATGGAAGCCGAAGACGAAGCTGAAGTTGTTGGCCGCGTTGCTGGCCCGTTCGACCCGGATTTGTTCGTGCGCGGCCTTGATTTCTTCGTTTGCCTTCAGGGCGACGCCCAGGGCGCGCAGCTTGGCCTGCACGACTTCGAGCTGCGCGAACCACTTGAGTAGCCGCGCGTCGTCGGCAGCTGGCCGAGGTACCGCGCTGAGCTTCCCCACCGTTTTGCCGAATACGACTGAGGCGTGGATGAACTGAGCGCCGGCCTCCTTCAGCTTCGCCGGCACTTTGCTCTTCGCCTTCGTTTGAACGTTCTTGAGAATGCGCTTGTTGGCTTCGGTGTTCGCCTGGCAGATCGGCTCGACCTGTTCGACGTACTGGGCGCGCGGGTCTTCTTCCGCCGCGACGGCGACCGCAGGCATCAGCGCCAGCATGGCGACGGATATGGCAGCTGTGAGGACCCCCTTCATTCCCTGTCATCACGTTAGAGGATCGTCCCCCCAGCACCGTGTTGAGTTCCGGAGAAATCGCACCGAGCCGCCGCTTCTCTAGGATTCGCCGCTGTGATCAGCACCAACGAATTTCGCAATGGCTCGCACATCGAGATCGACGGCAAGATCTTCCGGATCATCGAGTTCCAGCACGTCAAGCCGGGCAAGGGCGGGGCCTTCGTGCGCACGAAGCTGCGCCGAATCGAGGACGGCTCGGTCCAGGACAAGACTTTCCGCGCCGGCGAGAAGTTCCGCCCGGTGCGCACCGAGTCGCGCAAGATGCAATACCTCTACGACTCCGGCGACGCGGCGGTCTTCATGGACAATCGCGACTACGAGCAGATCGAGATCCCGCGCGAGCTGGCCGGAGAGGCGATGCAGTGGCTTCTCCCCAACGCCGAGGTCGACGTTCTCTTCGTCGATGAGAAGGCCAGCGACGTGCAGGTCGCCAGCGCGATCGAGATGAAGGTGACGCAGACCGAGCCCGGCGTAAAGGGCGACACCGCTTCCGGCGGCGGCAGCAAGCCTGCGACCCTCGAGTCCGGCGTCATCGTGCAGGTGCCGCTCTTCATCGAGGAGGGCGAGACGATCCGCGTCGACACCCGCAGCGCCGAGTACGTCTCCCGGGCCTGAGGCCCTCCCCGGGGCGTCCGATTGCCGCGAGGGGTGGCATGTCGTGCCTGGATGTGGTACTTGTTGGAGGGTTTCAGGGTACGCTTGGATCCATCGAGGAGGACGACTTGCGGGCGGTAGGGGGTGCAGCAGGGTCTTGCGATTAGCCGTGGCGGGGAGGAATCCCGGCGGCGCTGACCCTTCTCAAAAGCTTTATCAGCAGTAGTTGTTTCCAGTCCATCGAGCAAATAGACAGGAGATACCAGTCATGCAAAAGCAGAAGCGCTCGGCGCTCCTTGCGAAATCACGGGTCGCCTTGGGGGGGTTGCTTGCGGCGCTGATGCTGAGTGCCGTATTTGCCTCCAGCGCCGGGGCCGCTCCCGCTTGGAAGTTCAACGGCGAAGAACTGAAAGGCACGGAAACGATCCTCGGCGGGGCCCAAAAAAGCGGCCTCACCGCATGGGGATTCACGACCACCTGCGACAACTTCCTCTACAAAGTGGAAATCTGGAACAGCAGTGGGACGGGCAAAGGGAACGTCACCGAACTGCCCCTGTTCAACTGCTACACCAGCTCGACCTGCACGGTGGAAGCGATCGAAGCCGAATCATTCCCCTGGCCCGCCGAACTGATGACGAGCGGCGGCAGCAACTACATGAAGGTCAAAGGGGTCGATGTCTGGATCCTCTACGGCGGTTGGTTCTGCCCGCTGTGGGGCGTCTGGGCGCATGTCACCGGCTCAGCTGGCGGCTTGATCACCAACGCAACCGAAAGTGCGACGTTCGGCCCGTCGAGTTTCACGGCGACCGGTAGCAAACTGGAAGCGCTTGGCTCGAGCGTCGAATGGAACGGTTTCTTCCCGGCCGAAGCGTTCCAGACGCGCAGGGAACAGTCGCTAAGCGTTTCGTGACGAAGCCCGTGAGCGTCTAGTGAAGAAGTCCGCGAGAACGGCGAGCGCCAGGATCTCCCTGGTGCTCGCCGTCGCGGCACTCGTGCTCGCCGGTTGTGGAGGCGGGTCGTCGGACGACTCGAACTCGACCAGCCCGAGTTCGGGGGTCTCGAGCGCCCCAAGTGCCGGGGGCGACACGAAGGTGGCTGGTTCGAGCGGCGCTTCAGGCGACAGTGATGCTTCCCCGGCCGAAAACGAGACCGGGGACGCCTCGACTGCCGGGGGCGGAAGCCGGCAATCGTCCCCCGATGCCGGTCAGGGCTCGCCTGTTCCACTGCCCACCGGCGAACCGGAGCCGGGGATCACTCCCGAGCAGCGCCGGGAGGCGACGGTGGCCAGCATGGTTCTGCAGAGCCCCTCGAGCCAACCGCCCAGCGGCGGCCCAACGGCTCTGTCGGCCGCGTACACCTGCGACGGAAAGAACACTTCACCGGCGCTGCGTTGGCAGGGTGTTCCCCAGGGGACTGCCGAACTGGCGCTCTTCACGATGAACATCCAGCCGGTCAAAGGGGAGCTCTTCTTCGATTGGGCGGTGGCCGGGCTGAGCCCCGATTTGGAAGAAATCGAGGCCGGCAAGTTGCCCAAGGGCGCCGTCGTCGGCCGTAACAGCTTCGGCAAGACGGGCTACGGAATCTGCCCCGAAGGCGATAGCGAAACGTATATGTTCGCTCTCTTCGCGCTGCCTAAAAAACTCTCGCCCGCCCAGGGCTTCGAGCCGCTCGGCTTTCGCAAAGACGTGCTTGACATCGCCGGAAACGCCGGCATTTTGGCCCTCGGCTACTCGCGCGGCTGACGCCGCTCGGATCGTCCAGCCGCCCGAAGCGCGAGAATGGCCGCATGCGCAGATCCGACCAGCGTCGCGACGCCGTTTTCGCCTGCTATCAGCGCGACGTAACCGGCCGGCCACTCGAGGAGCTGGTAGCCGAGTCGCGCCCCTTCACGCGTGTGCTCGCCGCCGGCGTCGAGGCCCATCGCGACGAGCTCGACGCGGCGATCGCGAGCCATGCCAAGGGCTGGGAGCTAGAGCGGATCGCCCCGCTGGAGCGCAACGTGATGCGCGTCGCCCTTTTCGAGATCGAGCACAGTGAGGACGTGCCGACCGAGGTGGCGATCGACGAGGCGATCGAGATCGCCAAGGAGTATTGCGGCGCCGACGCGCCGGGCTTCGTCAACGGCGTCCTCGGCGCGATTGCCCGCGAGCGCGAGGGGGTGCGGTGAACCGGCTGCGTGAGATCTCCGAGCGACTCAACGCGATCGCCCGCGAGCTCGAGGGCGAAGAGGCTGATGACGCCCGCGCCGCGGCGCTCGCCCAGGAGGCCGCGGAGCTTTCGGCCGAGGCGGTCGAGGAGGCCAACCGCCGTATCCGCGAGGGTGAGGCCGCCTCGCAGTGACGACTTGAGCTACCCGGAGGAGCTGCGCGGGCTCGTTGACGTCGAGTTGGAGCAGCTGCGCTTTCCGGCACCCGAGCCGACTGCCGGTTTGCAGGAGGCAATGCGCTACTCGCTGCTCGCGGGGGGCAAGCGAGTGCGCCCCGTGCTCGCCCTGGCGACTGCCCGTGCGCTTGGTGCTGAGCCGGAGCGCTTTCTCCCCGTTGCCTGCGCGATTGAGCTGATCCACACCTACTCGCTGATCCACGATGACCTGCCGGCGATGGACGACGACGAGCTGCGCCGTGGCCAGCCGACGTCCCACGTCAAGTACGGCGAGGACGTGGCGATCCTCGCCGGCGACGGCCTCTTCGCCGAGGCGGTGCGTCTCGCCTGTGAGCAGCCGGGCGAGCCGGCCCGCGTGCTCGCGGCGCTGCGCGAGTTGAGCGCGGCGACCGGGGTCGACGGCATGGTCGGTGGCCAGTACGTCGACGTTGCGGTCTCCGAGCGCGACGCCGAGGGGCTGCGCTCGTTGCACACGCTGAAGACCGGCCGCCTGATCGCCGCCAGCGTCGGCGTCGTGCTGACGCTCGAAGGACTGCCCGAACCTGAGACAATGCCCTTTCGCCGATTTGCCAGCGAGCTGGGCGTGCTCTTCCAGATCGTCGACGACATCCTCGACGTAACCGGAAGCGCCGAGCGGCTCGGTAAGCCCCATGGAAGCGACGAGCGACATGGAAAACTCACGTACGTCAGCCTCTTTGGCCTCGAGCGCGCGCGCGAGCTTGCGGCGGAGTCGCACGCAAATGCGGTCGCGGCCCTTGCCGAGGCGGCGGGCGAAACGAGCGATCTGAGCCGAGTGGCCGACTACATCTTCACCAGAGACGAATGAGCGAGAACGGACACGGAGCGAAACCAGCGGGGGAGACCCCCCTGCTCGACGGCATCCACGAACCGGCCGACCTGTACGGCCTCAACGACGAGCAGTTGCAGCAGGTGGCGCAGGAGATGCGCACCTACATCATCGACACGATCGGTGAGATCGGTGGGCACTTCGGCGCCAACCTCGGCACCTGCGAGCTCGCCGTCGCCCTGCACAGCCTGCTTGACTCGCCCCGCGACAAGATCCTCTGGGACGTCGGCCACCAGGCCTACCCGCACAAGATCCTCACCGGCCGCCGCGAGGGTCTGCCGACGATCCGCCGGTACGACGGCCTCGCGCCCTTTTGCTCTGTCTTCGAGTCCGAGCACGACATCATGGGCGCCGGCCACGCCTCGACCTCGATCGGCTACGGCGTCGGCTTGAAGGAGGCGATGCGCCACGGGATCGGCGAGGACGGCCGCGTCGCCGCCGTGATCGGCGACGGCGCGCTGACGGGCGGCGTCGCCTACGAGGCGCTGCACGCGGCGGGCGGCCTGCAGACGCCGATGGTGATCGTGCTCAACGACAACGGCATGTCGATCTCGCCCAACGTCGGCGCGCTCTCGCGCTACTTCAACCGGGTGCGGCTCAACCCGCGGCTCTTCCACGCCCGTGAGGGAGTCGAGGACCGGCTGACCAAGCTGCCGCTCGGGCTCGGCAAGCGGATCGAACGGCTGGGCCCGGAGGTCAAGTCGGCGATCAAGGCCTACTGGGCACCCGGTCTCTTCTTCGAGGAGCTCGACCTCGCCTACATGGGGGTGATCGACGGCCATGACGTGCACGCCTTGCGCGAGGCCTTGCGCGAGGCCTTCGAGGCCGACCGTCCCGTCGTGGTTCACATCCACACGGTCAAGGGCAAGGGCTTCTCCCCGGCCGAGGAGGGCGGGCTCGAGGGGATGGAGAAATGGCACGCGGCCAAGCCCAACTCAATCGTCGATGGCAAGCCCGCGGGCAAGAAGCCGGTGGCGGTGCAGGAGTCCGATGCGCCGGCGGCAATCGCGCCAGAGCGCCTCGAGAAGCCGCCCGCGGCGGGGGCGCCGCCGCAGTACACGCAGGTCTTCGCCGAGGCGATCGTCGCCGAGGCTCGGCGCGACAAGCGCGTGGTCGGGATCACGGCGGCGATGGCGGGGGGGACCGGCCTGCAGAAGCTCGCCGACGAGGTGCCGGAGCAGTACTACGACGTCGGCATCGCCGAGCAGAACGCTGTCCTGCTTGCCTCCGGTCTGGCGATCCAGGGGGCGAAGCCGGTCTGCGCGATCTACTCCACCTTCCTGCAGCGCGCCTTCGACCAGATCGTCCACGACGTCTGCCTGCAGGAGCTCGATGTCACCTTCGCGATGGACCGGGCCGGTCTTGTCGGTGACGACGGACCGACTCACCACGGCGCCTTCGACGTCTCCTACTTCCGCCCGATTCCCAACGTGGTCCTGATGGCTCCGCGGGACGAGGCGATGCTGGCCCACATGTTGCGCACCGCGATCGCCCACGATGGCCCGGCCGCGCTGCGTTACCCGCGCGGCGCGGCCGAGGGAGTCGAGGTGCCGGCTGAGCCGCTGGAGCTGCCGATCGGCAGTGGTGAGCTGCTCGCGAGCGGCGAGCGCGTGGCGCTGCTCGGCTATGGCTACGGAGTCTCGGTGGCGCTTGATGCGGCCAAGGTCCTCGCCGGCCATGACCTCACCGCCACGATCGCCGATGCTCGCTTCGCCAAGCCGCTCGACAGCGAGTTGCTGGAGCGGCTCGCGCTCAGCCACGACCTGGTGGTGACGATCGAGGAGAACGTACTGCCGGGCGGCTTCGGCTCGGCGGTACTGGAGCACCTGGAGGATGCCTTTGCCGGGCGATCCGGCGAGCGCGCCCGCGTCTTGCGGATCGGCCTGCCCGATCGCTACGTGACCCACGGCAAGCCCGCGCTGCTGCACGAGGAGGTCGGCCTCACCGGCGACGCGGTCGCCGAGCGGGTCCTCGTCGCCCTGGGCTCCGGCGAGAAATTGGGGCTTGCGTCAAATCGCTCAATCGGTTAGCCTGCCGTCGTCTCTTCTGGGGTTACTTGAGGGAGGAGAGACGTCTCTATGTATGTGGATCCGCAGGTAGGGAGCCTCGTGGATCTACAACGTTGACCGCGCCGGTGCCAAGGGCACCGCGCCGCGGTGCTTCGACAAGGCTCAGGCGGGATTCGTCTCCGGCGGAGGGGGCGGTGAGTTGAGGTCGTAGTTCCCGAACGGAACCGAGACCGCGATGCACAGGGTTATGTGGATGAGGAGTTTCTTCGCCGCATGGGGGTCAACCACGATTCGCCCCCGGAAGCGGGGGTTGTAGCGGGAGCGAGAAACGGTCACGATGCGCAGGTGATCCCGGCGTAGGCGGCTGCTGAGGACATTGACGTCGTTGTACTCACGGGGGACCACTTCACAGAGCCGCGAGCGCCCGGCCTCGACCGAGAGCGACTCGTCGACGTCAAGTGCGAGGAACTCGGGGGACATCCAAATCCAGCAGTCGGGCAGGGAGGGCGTCACAAGGTGTGTGCGGTCGACGATCTTGAGCCGTTTGCGGGCCGAGTCGACGAGCGCAGCGGTGTCCACGGGCGGGGCGCCGCTCTCGTCTTCGAGGCCGACGCGGCCGTCGCACACGCGGATTGCATGGGGTGCCGAAGCGGTCGCTTCTTCGCATTGTTTGTGGAACTGCCGCCACACTTTCTTCGGTGCGACACGATGCGGAAGCTGGCCCCCTGCCCCCTCCGACTGGCTGGGGTGCCCCGGATGGGCGTCCATGTGTTCAGTGATCGTGCGGGCGTTCCAGGGTAGGATCAGCGAGACTCGCTCGGAATTGTGTCGAATGAGCTCGCGACGCATCCTCAGCCCTTCGATGTATTTGGCGATTCCCACGTCGTTGTGGTGCAGGCCGGCGGCCAGCTGCTGAATGGCGTCGTCTTCCAGCAGTGCGGTCGGCACCTCATTGCGGAGGATGAAGAGAATTCCACGGCGGGCGTCGATGCGGGCCAGGAGATCATCTAGAACGCGTTGGAAGAGCGGCGCGGCCAGAGCGCCTTCCCCGTCCACCTCCAGACGCTCCATTGCGCTCAGTGGGCCGGAAGTCTTGGCGAGTGAGGCTCCTGATGGTTGGCTCGACTTGACTTCGAGTTCGTTTTTTTGATTGAGCCAGTTTTCCTTGCGCTCCTCCAGCAGTGTTCCCGCCGCGTCATCGGCGAGCGAGTCGATCAGCTCACCAATCCGCGGAAGCCAGAAGAGGCGTTGCTGCTCCTCCTCCTCGTCTCGCGATTTACTTCCCAAGAAATGACCAAGTCCCCCGACCGCGAGCATGTTGATGCCGTCGGGCGGGCCGGAATCGAGGACGCTCTGGGGGCGAACGATCGGGTCATTGCCGCCGACGATGAAGAGCATGCGACGCCGGAAGGCGGCGAGGCGGGTTTGGAAGCTGCCGCGGTACTCCTGTTGGAAGACCTCGTAGAACGTGCTCTTGAGAAAGAGGAAGAGGTCGAATTCAATCCCCGAGACCCGACCCATCTGGATGCCACCCTTGACTTTGCTGTGGAGCTTGTAGCGATTGTTCAGCATCGCGTCGTCGAGCTCGTAGCGGAGTGAGTGCAGGACCGTCTGCCACTCTTCGGGATCGGCGAAGGCAGTGGGTGCCAGTTCCCGTAGCGCTCCCCCCGAGAGCAGGGTTGAGCAGGACGCCACCATGAAAGGCCAGGACATGAAGATCGACTGGGCGGTGAACCCGCCCAGGCTGTAGCCGATGACGTGAATGTCGGGCTCTGGGCCGTCCGTGGGCTTCAGGTCGCCATCGAGCTTTTCGTTCAGGCTAAGCAGGCTCCGCAGGGCCGAGATCGAGTGTCGGATTTTTTCCTCGGTCGGCGGATCGTCCAGTGGCGTGGCGTTTTTCTGGCCCGCGTGCACCTTGTCTACCGCAGGTTTCGAGATGCTGTAAAGGGAATCCCACGCTTTCCACATATGCGCGGCGAGCACATCGTCTTCGAGTCGGCTCTGGACAGGATCCTTGTTCTCGGCGAGGAGGTTCAGGCCGGAGATGCAGCGGTAGGACGAGCGCCGGGCGATGACGCTGAGGAACCACTGGGTCTCGATCATGTAGCGGAGGAACTGACGAAAGAGATGCGAGCCGTCCCAAAGGTAGTGGTCCAGGGGCGTCTCCGCGAACCCGGAGAATCGTGAGCGCGTCAGGTGGCCGGGAAACGGTCGCAAGATGCAGACGGTGCGGCCCGTCGCTTTCTCGCTTTCATCCTGCTGGATCAGGTGTGAGGCAAGTCGGTAATAGAGACCCATCGACTCCGCCTCGTTGAGGCCGTTGTGCATGAGAAATATGCGGCGTACCTGGTCGGTTCGCCTCCTTTCCTTGTGAGTGAGGACGCGGTAAGTGTGGAAGCTCTCCGACTTGCCGATGTTGACTTGGTACTCGTGTAGGCGGTGGAGGCCGTGGATCGGCGCCGAAGGGAAGCGCAAAATCGACTCCTTCAACGGACAAGCGAGCTCGCGCCCGGCGTCCTGTCCGATCTTGGTCTCCGGCTCGGGTTTGTCTTTTGCTTTGACCCCTTCCCCGGTTTTTTCCTCGACGGCTTGCATCTCGCTGCTGATGATGCGGCTGAGCCAGGGTTGGCCTCTTCGGGCTTGCCATCCCCTCGGGCCGCCATGCGCATCTGCCGGCCATTGCTCGCAGTTCAGGTCGAGCTGGAAATCCCGCTCAGGGACCTGAATGTTCTCTGCATCCTTATATGTGGTGGGTCGGATCGCCAAGCGAGCGGCACATCCTAAACACTCAGTGGAAATTCAATTAAAAATCATCAGAGGCGGCAAGAAAACGCCAAGCCGACGCTTTTTCTAGGGTGCCGACCTAGCGGTGCGGACGCGTTGCAGGGCCCAGGCAACGAGACCAGCGAGCAGGTAGGCGATCGCGATCGCGAGCAGGGCGAACTTGCAGGCGGCAAAGATGGTCGCCAGCAGGGGGAGGGCCGCACCGGCGCCGCCTAGGGTGAGTAGCAGGCAGACGTTCTCGAGCGCATCGAAGCCGGCCCCAAGCGCGCCGAAATAGGCAACGATTCCGCCGATCGTGGCGAGCCGAGTCCAATTCTTTTTTCTGGCGAGGTCGCGGATCGCGGTCAGGGCAAAAGTGAGGAAAGACCCGTAGGCGAGCAGGAAGCCGAAGTCGATCCAGAGTTGCTCACGCGCCGCGTCCTGGCCGTCCTCACCCCATTCGGCGAGGATCTCGTCGGCCCGGTCGTGGCCGCCGGTCAGCTCGAACGGGACCATCCCCGGGCCACCGGTGTCCTGCATCCGGTTCTCGGCGGGGGACATCGCCAGGAGCAGGATCACGGAGGCAATTCCCGATGCGATCAATCCCTGCCGGCGCGTCATGCGAGGAATCTATTAGAGCCCGTTGCGGCGATCCTTCCGCGCTTTTTCCAGGTGGGGTCGGAGGCGGCTTGCCAAAGGCCCACAACAGAAAACGCCCCGGCGGGGAGCCGAGGCGAGTTCTGGGGTTACTACAGGGAGGAGAGATATGTATCTCTATATATGTGGATCCGTGGGAGGTAGGTGGGCCCTTTGATGTGTCGCGGGCTGATCATCGTGGGAAGCGATGAAGCCGTATGGGCGACGCTGAACCCAGCCAAAAAGTCTTTTCTATCTGCCCCTTATCGGTTGTCCTCTGCGAATCCTTGAACAGCATACGAACGTATGTGCGGTATGTGTGTGAGTGCGATCACAGACTTCCGCTACGCCCGGCGAGCGCCTCGCTGACGCGCTCTTACCCGGCTTTCAGGCATGGAATCAGGCCCAGTCAAAGCCTGGTTAAAAACCTGTGCTCGGCCCGATCGGCGCCCGCCCGGGCGGGCCGGCGCTACGGTTGCGGCGATGAAGAAGGCGCGGATAGACGCGGTGCTGGCCGAGCAGGGGCTATTTCCCTCGCGCACGGCCGCTGCCGGCGCGGTGCGGGCCGGATCGGTGCGCGTCGGCCGTGACGGCCCGATCGCCTTGCGTCCCAGCCAGCTGGTCGAGCCCGAAGCGGCGCTGATCGTCGACGAGGGGCCGCGCTACGTCTCCCGCGGCGGGACCAAGCTCGAAAATGCCCTGGACGCGCTCGGGATAGACGTCTCCGGGCGCGATTGTCTTGACGTCGGTGCATCCACGGGTGGCTTCAGCGACTGCATGCTGCAGCGGGGCGCCGCTCGCGTGGCGGCGGTTGACGTCGCCTACGGACAGCTCGACCTCAGGCTTCGCGAGGACCCGCGGGTGAGCGTGATCGAGCGCCTCAATGCTCGCGAGCTCGAGCTGACAGATCTCCCCTTCGTGCCCGACCTGGCCACGGTCGACGTCTCCTTCATCTCCCTGACCAAGGTCCTGCCGGCGGTGGCCGGCTGCCTGGCCGTGCAGGGCGAGGTGCTGGCGATGGTCAAGCCGCAGTTCGAGCTGGGCCGCGAGCGTGTCGGCAAGGGTGTGGTCCGCGACGCCACTGACCGGCGCGAGGCGATCCTCGTCGTCGCCCGTGCCGCCGGCGAGCTCGGGTTGGCGGTCCGGGGCTTTGCCTCCTCAGGGCTGCCGGGACCGAAGGGCAACCGCGAGACCTTCGTCTGGTGCGGGGGAGAGGGCGACGAGCTGCCCGACCTCGAGGTGGCGATCGAAGCCGTGGAGCCCGACGCGTGAAGACCGCGGCCCTGATCACCCACTCGCACCCGCCCGCTGCGACCGAAGCGGTGGCGGTTGCCACCGCAGTTGCCCGCGATGCCGGCTGGCGTCTCGTCGCCACCGCCACCGAGATCGAGAAGCACAGCCACGCTGCCGACGGCGTCGAGCAGGTCGACTCGCTGCCGGCCGATCCCGACCTCTGTCTCGTGCTCGGCGGCGATGGCTCGATCCTGCACGCGCTGCGCAGCTTCGCCGGCACCAAGGTGCCGGTCTTCGGCGTCAACTTCGGCACCGTCGGCTTCCTTGCCGCGGTCGAGCGCGACGATGCCGCCGATGGCATCCGTCGGGCACTGGCGGGGGAGACCGAGACGATCGACCTGCCCGCCCTGGCGATCGAGATCGACGGCGAGCAGCGCTTTGCCCTCAACGACGTCAGCTTCAGTCGCCGGCCCCGTGACCGCGTCGCCGAGCTCAGCTACCGGATCGGCGCCGAGGAGGTCGGCAACGTCCGCTGCGACGGCCTCGTCGCCGCCACCCCCGCTGGGTCGACTGGCTACAACCTCGCCAACCAGGGTCCGATCCTGGCCTGGGGCGTGAAGGGCTACGTGGTCAGCTACATCGCCCCGCACTCACTCACCGCCCGCGCCCTGGTCGTCGCCCCTCAGGACGTGCTCACAGTGGGCAACGCCGCCGGCCGCGAGCCGGTGGATGTCGCCATTGACGGCGGCCAGGCCACAACGCTCGCCCCGGGTGCGGGCCTAGACGTCCGCTTCGCCGACTCCGTCGCCTGCCTGGCCCAGCTCCCCGGAACCAGCTTCTACCATCGAATACGCGAGAAGTTCGGCCACCTCGCGGTCTAAGCCGAGTAACTCGGTTCTCTAGGGTTTCGCCGGTGGAGCGCAAGTGGTGGACCCTCCTGCTCGTCTCGGTCGCGACGTTCATGTTGCTGCTCGACGTGACCGTCGTCAACGTCGCCCTGCCGGATATCCAGCGTGAACTCCACGCCAGCCTCTCCAGCTTGCAGTGGGTGGTCGATGCCTACTCGCTGATGCTGGCGGCCTTCCTGCTCACCGCCGGCTCGTTGGGCGACCGGCTGGGGCGGCGGCGGGTCTTCACGATCGGCTTCGGGATCTTCACCTTCGCCTCTTTCCTCTGTGGCATCGCCGAGGACCCGACCCTGCTCAACCTGGCCCGCGGGCTGCAGGGCATCGGCGGGGCGGGGATGTTCGCCACCTCGCTGGCCCTGATCGGCCAGGAGTTTCACGGCAAGGATCGGGCGACGGCGTTCGGCGTCTGGGGGGCGACGGTGGGCGGCGCGGTGGCTGTCGGGCCGCTGGTCGGCGGTCTGGTCACCGAAACCCTCGGTTGGGAGTGGATCTTCTTCCTCAACGTGCCGATCGGGATCACGGCGATGGTCCTGACCGAGCGCCGGATCGTCAACGTCTTCGCCAAAGACCCCGAACCGGTCGACGTGCCCGGCCTCGTCACCTTCTCGCTTGCCCTGTTCCTGCTGATCTTCGGCTTGATCCGCGGCAACCCGGAGGGTTGGGGCAGTCCCCTGATCCTCTTCTGCCTAATCGGTGCCGCGGCGCTGCTCGCGGCCTTCGTCGCGATCGAGCTCCGCACCAAATACCCGATGCTCGACCTCTCGCTCTTCCGCAAGGGGGCCTTCAACGGCGTCTCCGCCGTCGCCTTCGGCCTCTCGGCCGGGATGTTCGCGATGTTTCTCTACCTGACCATCTACATGCAGGGGGTGCTCGACTTCTCGCCGCTCGAGGCGGGTTTGCGCTTCTTGCCGCTGACCGTGCTCGGCTTCATCGTTGCGCCGATCTCCGGCGCGCTATCTAACAAGATCCCGATCCGCGTCCTGCTCGGCGTCGGCCTCGCCACGGTCGGCGTCGGCCTGCTGCTGATGCACGGGGTTTCGCCGAGCTCGACCTGGACCACGCTGCTCGCCGGCTTCCTCGTCGCCGGCATCGGCATCGGCATCACCAACCCCAGCATCGGCCAGGTGGCGATCGCGGTGGTCCCGGTCGAGAAGTCGGGCATGGGGTCGGGGATCAACACCACCTTCCGCCAGGTCGGCATCGCAACCGGAGTGGCGGGGCTGGGGGCGGTCTTCCAGTCGAGCGTCAACTCGAAGATCTCCGAATTGCTGCCGCAGGCGCCGAACGGCCTCGGCGAAATCATCGCCTCGGGTGGCTCGCGAGCGGCCGGCGCGGTGACTCCGGCCCGAATTCGCCCCGAGGTCGTGCACGCTTCCGACGTCGCCTTCGTCGGCGCTTTCAACGAGATCATCATGATCGCCGCCATCCTGTCCTTCGTCGGCGCGGCCCTGGGCTTTGTTTTGGTCAGGTCCAGGGACTTCGTGCAGCACGCGGGACCCGAACCTGAGGACGAGACCGCAACTGAGCCTGTCCCTGTGTAACCGCTCCTCGCGGCGGGTGGCGCCGTAGGGGCGGACCGCCCCCGAGGACGCTTTAGCGACCGCAGGGGGTGGTGGGTCCCCTGCGGTGACAGGACCCGCCGCGCGGGGTGCTAGACAGAGGCCATGCTTCGAGAGTTGCGAATCGAGAACCTGCTGCTGATTGAGCGGGCCGAACTGCGGCTCGGCGAAGGACTGAACGCGATCACAGGGGAGACCGGGGCGGGAAAGACGGTCCTGGCCCACTCGCTCGACCTCTTGATGGGCGGCAAGGCGCGGCCGCAGATCGTTCGCCCCGGGGCGGGGGAGGCGTGGGTCGAGGGGGTCTTCGACCTGCCCGCCGGCCTGCTCGACGAGCCCGAGATGGCGGAGATCGCTGAGCGGCTGCCGGAGGGGGCGGCCGAGGTCGTGCTCGGCCGGCGGGTCTCGGCGAGCGGGCGGACCAGCGCTTTCCTCGCCGGCCGCGCCGCATCGGCCTCGGACCTGAAAGCCCTCGGTGGCCGGCTGCTGGCGTTTTACGGCCAGCACGAGCACCGCAAGCTGACGATCTCCTCGGCGCAGATGGACGTGCTCGACGGCTTTTCCGGAGCGGCGCAGCTGCAGCTGCGCGAGCGCTACCGCGAGACCCACCGCGAGTGCTTGCGGCTGGCCGCTGAGCTGGCCGAGCTGCGCGAGCTCGACGGTTCGCGCGAGCGCGATCTGGACCTCTATCGCTACGAGCTCGCCGAGATCGAGGAGGTTGCTCCCGACCCGGCTGAGGAAGATGATCTTGGCAGCGAGCGCGAGCGCCTCGGCCACGCCGAGGGCTTGCGCGAAGCGGCGGCGGGCGCTCACGCGGCTGCGCTTGGCGCCGAGGAGGATGGCGGCGCCGCGGCCGCGCTGGCCCAGGCCGAGGCGCTACTTCAAGGTGTCGCCGGGGTCGATTCGAACCTCGACGCGCTCGCCGCTCGGGTCAGCTCACTGGCGATTGAGCTGGGCGACGTCGCGGCCGAGCTGCGCGACTACGTCGATGGCCTTGCGGCCGACCCCGGCCGTCTCGCTGCGGTCGAGGAACGGCTGGACGCGCTCGACCGACTGCAGCGCAAGCACGGCGGCAGCGTCGAATCGGTCCTCGCTCACGCCCAGCGCTGTCGGAGCGAGATCGCCCGTCTGGAGGGCGCCGAGGAGCGCGGGGCGGAGGCCGAGGCGGCGCTGGCCGAGGCGGAAGCGCGCCGGGCCAAGCTGGGCGAGAAGCTCGGCAAGGCCCGCGTTAAGGCCGCCGCGCCGCTGCAGAGCGAGGTTGCCGCGGAGTTGGAGCGCTTGGCGATGTCCGGTGCCCGCCTTGACGTGGTCCTGGAGCCGCACCCGGACGGGTTTGGCGCAAACGGCATGGAGACGGTCGAGTTTCGCCTGGCGCCCAACCCGGGCATCGAGGCGGCGCCGCTGCGCGATGCGGCCTCGGGGGGCGAGCTCTCGCGGGTGATGCTGGCGCTGAGCAGCCTCGCCGGCGCGGTCGGCGCCGGCACGTTGGTCTTCGACGAGATCGATGCCGGTGTCGGCGGCAAGACTGCGCGCGCCGTCGGCGAGCAGCTGCGCGCCCTCGGCGGGGATCGTCAGGTGCTCTGCATCACCCATCTGCCCCAGGTTGCCTCGCTGGCCGAAACGCACTTCACGCTGGAGAAGGACGTCTCCGGTGAGCGGGCCAGCGCCACCGTGCGCTGCCTGGATGGGGATGGTGTGGTCGAGGAGATCCGACGCATGCTTGGCGGCGAGCACAGCGACGAGGCGGCAACGCGGCACGCCCGTGAGCTCCTCGCTGCCGCCTAGGAGGGTCTAGCTTTCTTGACCGCTGCTGAGCGCTTGCGCAGCCGGATAACCTGATTCGGTGGCAACCGCCAGTCGCCGTCGCTTTCCCGCCCTGCTCTCGCGTCGCAACGGGGCTGCGCCGGTTGAGGCGATCGAAGGCCGTGTGCGGCTGGGTCGCCGCACCAAGCACTTGGTCAAAAAGCTCGTTCCCGGTGACGTTGCCGTGATCGACCACGTCAACATCGACCGCATCGCCGCCGAGGAGCTGATTGCCAGCGGGGTCGGGGTCGTGATCAACGCCTCGCCCTCTTCCAACGGCCGTTATCCCAACGCCGGGCCGCTCTTGCTGGCCCAGGCGGGGGTGCGGCTAATCGACGTCGAGGACGCCGACCCGTTCGAGCTGCTCACCGACGGCAGCCGCGTCACGGTCTCCGGCGGGGTGGTGCTGAGCGGCGGGGCCGAACTGCTGCAGGGCAAGGTCCTCGGTGTCGAGGAGCTCGAGCGCCAGCGCACCGAGCAGCTCGAGCGGGTCGACGAGGCGCTGGCCGAATTCGCCGAGAACACGGTGGCGCACGTGCGCCAGGAGACCGACCTGCTCACCGGCAGCGTCGAGTTCCCACCGACGCGGGCATCCTTCCGCGACCGCCACGTGCTGATCGTCGTCCGCGGCGATCGCCACCGGCGCGACCTCAAGGCCCTGCGCGCCTACATCCGCGACGTGCACCCGCTCGTCGTCGCAGTGGACGGAGGTGCGGACGGAGTGCTCGAGGCAGGGCTCAAACCGGACGTGATCCTCGGCGACATGGACTCGGCCGGCGACGAGGCGCTGCGCTGCGGCGCCGAGCTGATCGTCCACGCCTATCCAGACGGCCGCGCCCCGGGCCGCCAGCGCCTGCTCGATCTGGGTCTCGACCACACGCTCCTGCCGGCGGCGGGGACCAGCGAGGACGTGGCGATGCTGATGGCCTACGAGAAGGGAGCGACGCTGATCGTCAGCGTCGGCGCCCATTTCAACCTGATCGAGTTCCTCGACCGCAAGCGCGGCGGCATGTCCTCGACCTTCCTCACCCGCCTGCGAATCGGCGAGAAGCTGGTCGATGCCAAGGGGGTGAGCCGGCTCTACAACCCGAGTTCGCCGTTCGGCCCGATGGCACTCTTCCTTGCCGCCTTCATGGTCCTGCTGGCGATCGTCGTGATTACCTCGCCAGCGCTCAACGACCTGGTCCAGCTGGTCTGGCTGAAGATCAAGATCTGGCTCGGCCTGTAGCGCCGCGGCGCTCCGGCATCTAGCCTTCCGGCCGCCCATGGGTTACAGCGCCCGATACCACGCGGTCTCCCTGATCGCCGTCTTTCTCGCCCTCGCGATCGGGATCCTGATCGGCGCCGAGTTCGGCGGCGACGCGCTCAACAACACCCGCAAGAACCTCGAGCAGAGCCTCACCGGCAACCTCCAGGACGCTCGGGAGCGGGCCGACGAGCTGAACGGGAAACTGGCCCGCTCCGACGAATTTGCCAGCCGCGTCTACCCGGCGCTGGTGCGGGACCGGCTCGAGGGGCGGAGGATCGGCGTGGTCGCGCTTGGCGATCTTCCCGGTGACACGATCACGGCGATCGAGGACGCCCTCGGCCCGACTGGCGCGCGCCTGGTCGGGATCGGCGTGATGCGCGAGCCGGTTGACCTCAGCGGCCTCGGCGGCGAGCTGGCGAAAACCCGCTTCGCCAACATCCGTCGCAACGAAGAAGAGCTGGCCGAATTCGGCACCGGCGTGGGCCGCCAGCTGGTCCGCGGCGGCACCCTGCTCGACCGCGTGCGCAGCCATCTCTTCTCTCGCGCCAGCGGCAACTTCGGTGCCCTCGACGGGGTCATCGTCGTTCGTCAGACGCCGGAAGAGATGGGCGCGGTGCAACGGGCGAAGGCCTCGACGCTCGAATCGGCGCTGATGGCGGGGATAACCGGGACCCACACTCCCGCGGTTGGGGTCGAGACCTCGACCGCCGAACCGTCCGCGGTCTCCTTCTTCGCCGGCAACGACCTTTCCAGCGTCGATGACGTCGAGACTGCGGCCGGTCGGGTGGCGACCGTCTTCGCCCTGCTCGGCGCCGAGGGAAGCTTCGGCGTCAAGGGCTCGGCCGACCGCCTGCTGCCTGACCTCTTGCCACCGGCGGAATGACCTGGCTCGGCTTCCCGGTCGCGATCGCCATTGCCCTGCTGGTCGTACCGGCGGGGGTGCGCGGGCTGCTCGATGCCGGCTTGGTGCGGACCAACTACCGGGGCGCCAGCCTCGCCTTCCCACTTGGCGCGGTATTGGCGACGGCGGCCCTGGTCGCGTTGGCACCGCTGGCCTTCCTCAACGACCGTGCCGACCTCGACCTGCTCAGCCCGGACCTGCGCCAGTGGATGCCCTATTTGTTGGGAGTCGTCTTCCTCGGCTTCCTCGACGACGCTCTCGGACGCGGTGAGGTGGCGGACGCGCCCCGCGGCTGGCGCGGACACACGCGGGCACTGCGCTCCGGCACCCTCTCGACCGGCGCGGTGAAGGCGTTGGGGGCGCTGGCTCTCGCCGCCTACGTGGTCTCCGGCCGCGGGCTCGAATCCTGGCGCTACGTCGCCGACGTGGCGCTGCTGATCCTCGCCACGAACCTCTTCAACCTGCTCGACCTGCGACCGGGGCGGGCGGAGAAGGCGCTGGCGCTGCTCGCGGTGGGGCTCTGCCTCGGTGCCTGGACCTTCGCCCCGCTGGAGCTGCTCGGCATCTTCGCCGGCCCGGCCCTGGTCGGTGCGGCCTTCACCCTGCGGGAGCGAGCGATGCTGGGGGACACCGGCTCCAACCTGCTCGGCGCCGTCGGCGGGGTCTGGTTGTTGACGACTTTGGGTCCAGATGCTCGCTTGATCGCCCTCGCCGTCGTCGCCGGACTTACCATTTACGGGGAGTTGCGTTCGATCTCGGCGACGATCGAATCGGTTCCGCCATTGCGATGGCTAGACTCGCTCGGCAGAGCATGAGCAGGCCTTCCCAAGGAGATACACGCTTCATCTTCGTCACCGGCGGGGTGGTCTCGGCTCTCGGCAAGGGAATCGCCGCGGCCTCGATCGGCCGCCTGCTGCGCTCCCGCGGCTACCGGGTTCAGTTGCAGAAGTTCGACCCCTACATCAACGTCGACCCGGGGACGATGAGCCCCTTCCAGCACGGTGAGGTCTTCGTCACCGAGGACGGCGCCGAGACCGATCTCGACCTCGGTCACTACGAGCGCTTCACCGACGAGAACACCTCGCGCGCCTCCAACGTCACCGCCGGCGCCGTCTACAACTCGGTGATCAACCGCGAGCGACGCGGCGACTACCTCGGTGCCACGGTGCAGGTGATTCCCCACATCACCAACGAGATCAAGAACCGGATCCGCATCGTCGCCGAGTCGCAGGCCGTCGACTTCGTCATCACCGAGATCGGCGGCACGGTCGGTGACATCGAGTCGCTGCCGTTCCTCGAGTCGATTCGCCAGCTCTACACCGACCTCGGCCCGAAGCGCTCGATGTTCGTCCACCTGACCCTCGTTCCTTACGTTGGCCACGCCGGCGAGCTGAAGACGAAGCCGACCCAGCACTCGGTCAACGAGCTGCGCCGGATCGGGATCCAGCCGCACGCGCTGGTCTGTCGCTCGGAGGGTCGCCTCGATCGCGAGATCCGCGAGAAGATCGCTCTCTTCGCCAGTCTCCCGGTCGACGCGGTGATCTCCGCCAACGACGTCGACAACATCTACAAGGTGCCCCTGGTCTTCCGCGCTGAGGGCGTCGACGACCTCGTGCTCGACCACTTCGGCATGGAGGCGCCCTCTTCCGACCTCTCCGAATGGGAGGCGATGGTCAAACGCGCCGACGAGGCCGAGGGCACGGTGCGGATCGCCCTGGTCGGCAAGTACATCCAGCTCGCCGACGCCTACAAGTCGGTGATCGAGGCGCTCGAGCACGGCGGCATCCACCACGGCGTCAACGTCGAGGTAGAGCTGGTCGACTCCGAGAACTTCGATCAGGAGCGCCTGGAGGGCGTCGACGGCATCCTCATCCCCGGCGGCTTCGGCGAGCGCGGCATCGAGGGCAAGGTCTCGGCGGCGCGGATCGCTCGCGAGCGCCAGATCCCCTATCTGGGGATCTGCCTCGGCATGCAGATCGCCGTGGTCGAGTTCGCCCGCACGGTCGCCGGCATGGACGGCGCCAACTCGGCCGAGTTCGATCCCGAGACGCCGTTTCCGGTGGTCGACCTGCTGCCCGAGCAGAAGGAGGTCTCCGAGATGGGCGGCACGATGCGGCTCGGTGCCGACCCGGTGAAGCTGCACGAGGGCACGAAGGCGCGCGAGATCTTCGGCGAGGCCGTGATCTACAAGCGCCACCGCCACCGTTTCGAGGTCAACAACCAGCTGCGGCGCCGGCTCGAGGACGAGGGCCTGGTCTGCGGCGGCACCTCGCCCGACGAGCGCCTGGTCGAGATGGTCGAGCTGCCCGATCACCCCTTCTTCGTCGCCTCGCAGTTCCACCCCGAGTTCAACTCGCGGCCCAACCGACCCGAGCCGCTCTTCCGCGACTTCGTCGGTGCCGCGGCCCACTACGCAGGCGCACAGCCCGCCGATGGCGCCGATCTAGAGCAGGTCGAAAACTCGTCGGAGGGGCAAGTGACGAGTTCCAGGCGTCGCTAGGCAAGGACGCAGGGAGCCCGAATAGCAGCGCTATTTGGGCGACCGAGGACGCCGCATAGCGACGCCTGGGGCCGTCACGCTTAGGCTTTCGCAATGGACCGTTTGCATGAGACATTTGTTCGGCTCTGCGAGATTCGCAGCCCGACCGGCGAGGAGCGCGAGGTGGCCGACACGATCGCCGCCGAGCTGCGCGCGCTTGGGCTCGAGGTGAGTGAGGACGATGCCGCCGGGCCGGCCGAAGCTGGTGCCGGCAACCTGCTCGCCCGTCTGCCGGGAGAGGGCGACGAGTGGGTGATGTTCTGCGCCCACATCGACACGGTCCCGCACAAGGGGCAGATCGAGGTGGTCGAATCCGATGGCGTCTTCCGCAGCGCCGGCGAGACGATCCTCGGTGCCGACAACAAGGCCGCGGTGGCGGTTTTCATGGAGCTGGTCGCGCGTCAAGCGGCCGATCCCGGACCGGTCGGGATCGAGTTGGTCCTGACCGTGGCCGAGGAGCAAGGACTGCGCGGGGCCAAGGCATTCGACGCCGGCGTGCTGCGCTCGCGTTGTGGCTTCGTCCTCGACCACGCCAGCGCGATCGGCGAGGTGATCGTCACCTCGCCGACCCAACAGAGCGTGCGTGCAGATTTCGTTGGAGTCGAGGCCCACGCCGGCATCCGCCCCGAGGACGGCAACAGCGCGATCGCCGCTGCCGCCGAGGCGATCTCCCGCATGGAGCTGGGACGGCTCGACGAGGAGACGACCGCGAACGTCGGCGTGATCGCCGGCGGCACCTCGGGCAACGTCGTCGCCGGCCACTGCGCGATCGTCGCTGAGGCGCGCAGCCTCGATTCGGCACGGGCCGCAGAGGTCGCCGGCTTGCTCAGCGACGCCTGTGCCTGGGGGGCGAGCGAGCACGGCTGTGACGCCGACGTAAGGGTCGAAGAGCTCTTCCGCGGGTACAGGATCCCGCCCGCCTCACCGGCGCTGGCACTTGCCGAGGCCGGGCTGCGGCGGGCCGGTTTCGAGCCCGAGCGCACCGCCACGGGCGGCGGCAGCGACGCCAACGCGCTGATCGTCGATGGCTTCGATTGCATCCTGCTTGCCAACGGCACCGAGGCCAACCACACGCCCGATGAGGCGGTCAGCGCCCGCAACCTCGACGCGATGCTCGAGGTCTGCGAGGGGATCGTCGCCGAGGTCGCCGCGACCGCGGACGCCGGGTGAGCGGTCGGCTCGAGCTGCGCCGCGGCGTCGTCGTCGCCGAGCAGCCGCTGGCGGTTGAGGTTGACGGTGAGCGACGCCCTGCCTGGGCCGACACCGCGCTGCTCGGCGAGATGCGGGAGGGCGACGAGGTCATCGTCAACGTCGCGGCGCTGGACTTGGAGCTCGGCTCGGGCGGCTTTGACGTCGTCCACGTCAACCTCACCCGCGGCCTGCAGGGCGACGGCGCCCCCGCAGACGACCACGTAATCAAGCTCAACTACACCTCCCTCCAGCACCCCGTCGCCCCGGTCGAGCTTCCGGTGCGACTTATGCCTGATATGGGCACACAGGTCGCACCGGAAGGGGGCGGAGGTGTGATGCCCGTGCTGGTGCTGCCGCTGCATGGGCACCTGGCGCCGGCCGCGTGGGCGGTGGCGCAGGGATCGCCCGAGTTGAAGGTGGGATACGTGCAGACCGGGGGAGGGGCGCTGCCCGGCTCGCTCAGTCGCGACGTCACCGCGCTGCGCGAGCGTGGTCTGCTCTGTGGTCACATCACCGCCGCTCCGGCCTACGGTGGCGAGCACGAGGCGATCTCCGTCGCTGGGGCCCTCGACGCCGCCGCCCGCGGGCTCGGCTGGGACGCGGCGATTGCCGGGCCCGGACCGGGGATCATCGGCTCCGAGACGCGCCTCGGCCACGGTGGTATCGCCGCGCTCGACACCGCCCACGCCTCGCTCGCTCTCGGCCTGCCGACCCTGCTCTCCCCGCGGCTCTCCACGGCCGACCCGCGCGAGCGCCACAAGCCGGTCAGCCACCATACCCTCACGGTCTTGCAGCTCCTCCTGGGGGCGGTGGAGATCCCGGTGCCGAGCAACGAGCCGGTGCCGATCGCGATCCTCGCCACGGCCGCCGGCTGGCGCCACCATCTGCGCGAATCGCCGGTCGACCTCGCCGGCTATGCGGCGACAGGCCTGCCGGCGAAGACGATGGGCCGCACCCTCGAAGAGGACCCACTCTTCTTCTCGGCCGCCCTTGCCGCGGGCGTTGCCTTGCGCCGCAAGGGTTGAGGGGCGGCGGGGAGAACACCCCCGCCATGGTCGTCGCCGATCCACCCCGCACCGAGTCCCGCTTCGAGGGGCTGGTGCTCGATTTTCTCTCTTACTTGGAGCTGGAGCGCGGCCTCTCGCGCAACACCCTCGACGCCTACCGCACCGATCTGCACCAGTACGGCGAGTACCTCACCGCCCATCACATCGACGCTCTGAGCGCCGGTCCGGCTGAGATCGGCGAGTTCCTGGCCGAGTTGGCGACCGGCGAGAACCGGCCGGCCTGCTCCTCGGCGACGGTGCACCGCAAGGCCGCCTGCCTGCGCTCCTTCTACAAGCAGTTGCGTCGCGACGAGCTGATCGGCGATGACCCCACCGCAGCCCTGAGCGCGCCGCGCCGGGCAAAAAAGCTGCCCCAGGTACTCAACTACGCCGAGGTCCAGAAGCTGTTGGCTGCACCGAGCGGTGACGAGCCCACCGCGTTGCGCGACCGGGCCCTGCTCGAGGTGATGTATGCCTGCGGACTGCGCGCCTCGGAGACGATCGGGCTCGATTTGGCCGATGTCGACCTGCAGGAGGGTTTCCTGCGGGCTCGCGGCAAGGGCAGCAAGGAACGGCTGGTGCCGCTCGGCCGCAAGGCGATCGCGGCGATTTCCTCTTACCTGCGCGGCGGGCGGCCGAAGCTGATCGGCGAGCGCCACGAGGTGAGGCTCTTCGTCAACTTCCGCGGCGGTCCGCTGAGCCGCCAGGGCCTCTACAAGATCGTCCAGCGCAACGCGCGTAGCGCCGGCCTTGCCGGCCAGATGAGCCCGCACACCCTGCGCCACAGCTTCGCCACCCACCTGCTCGCCGGCGGTTGTGACCTGCGCGCTGTGCAGGAGATGCTCGGCCACGCCGACATCTCGACCACGCAGATGTACACCCACCTATCCGGCGAACAGCTCAAGGACGTCTACTTCAAGAGTCACCCGCGCGCCAGCGGTTGATAGAACCGGGCGATGCCCGAGCTGCCCGAGGTCGAGACCGTCTGTCGCCAGCTCGAGCCGGAGCTGGAAGGAAGGCGGATCGAGCGGTTGGAGGTGCTGGACGCGCGCTGGTGCCGGCCGATGGCGCCGAAGGCGCTCGAACGCGCTGTCAAAGGGGCGATGATCGAGGGGCTGGGTCGGCGCGGCAAGTACCTGCTGCTGGCCTTGGAGGGCGAGCGCACCCTGGTCATGCACCTGCGGATGACCGGCAACCTGGTCCTGGTCGAGGGCGAGAGCAAGCTTGATCCCTCCGAGGGCCGGCGGCTCTACGAGGCCGAGCGCTCCACCTCCGAACGGCACCTGCGGGCGCGCTTCAGGCTCGATGACGGCCGCGAGGTCTGGTTCACCGACCCGCGTCGCTTCGGCGAGGCCTTCCTGATCGACAACGCGAACCTCGACGAGCGCTTCGCCAAGCTCGGGGTCGAGCCGCTCTCGGCGGATTTCACCCCGGAGGCGCTCGGGGAGATGGCAGCAGGTCGCACGGCGCCGCTGAAGTCCTTTCTGCTCGACCAGTCGGGGGTCGCTGGGGTCGGCAACATCTACGCCGACGAGGCGCTCTTCCGCGCTCGCCTGCACCCGCTTTCGCCCGCCGGCTCGATGAAGCCCGAGCACCTGGAGGCGCTGCGTGACGCTGTGGTCGCTGCGCTCGAAGCCGGAATCGACGGCGGCGGCGCATCAATCGACGACTACCGCGACGGGCGCGGTGAGAAAGGCACGATGCAGGACGAGTTCCTCGTCCATACGCGCGAGGGCGAGCCCTGCCCACGCTGCGAGAACGAGATCGTCCGCATCGTCGTCTCCGGCCGCTCGACTTACTACTGCCCGAGCTGCCAGGTGCGCTTGCGCCGCCGCCCCAAACGGCGCCGTCCGGTTCGTCGTTCACCGTAGATCGCTATGGCCGGAAAGACGCTGAAGACCGAGGCGGTGGTGCTGCGCAGCATCCGCTACGGCGAGGCCGACCGCATCCTCCACCTCTACTCGAAGACGAAGGGGAGGATCGGCGCGATCGCCAAGGGCGCGCGCAAACCGAAGTCGCGCTTCGGTGGCCGGCTCGAGCCCTTCTTCCGCCTCGACCTGCTCCTGCACGAAGGCCGCGGCGAGCTGCTGACGGTGACCAACGCCTCCACCGTCGATGGCTATCCCCGCTTGCGTTCCTCCGGTCCGGCGCTGAATGCCGCTGCCCGCGCCTGTGACGCAGTCCTGCGCCTGCTCGACTCGGCCGAGCCCAACCCACCCGCCTACAACCTGCTCTGTCGCTACCTGGCGATGCTCGACGATCCCGACGAGGAAGGAGCGGCGAGCCTGGAGACGGCGCTCTCCTTCCGGCTCAAGCTCGCCCTGGCCGCCGGTTTCGCCCCCGAGCTCGCCTCCTGCGCCCACTGCGGCGAGGCCGAGCACCTGAGCGGCTTCTCCGGCGCTGCCGGTGGCGTCGTCTGCGTCAGCTGCGAAGGCGGCGGCTTCCCGCTCTCCGAGGACGCGCACCGCTTCATGGTCGGCGCGATCGGCAGCCCGCTGGCCGAGGCGCCGGCGGCGGAGGAGCGGGCCCTGCGGCAGGTCGAACGCGCCGTCGGCGAGACGCTCGAGCATCACGCTCACGTCCAGCTGCGATCGGCCGCGTGAGGGTCGGTCCCGGCAGGGGTTCCGCTTAACTTTTTGCGAAGAGAGGTTGGGGCTGGCGCCCGGTGTGTTGCCCGCAAAAAGTGCAAGACGCTCCACCCCTGCCGGAACCGACCCTTAGGATCGAACAGATGGATGCGACTGCGACGTTTGAGGATCGGGTGCGCGCCTTGGAGGCGGAGTTCCTCATTCCGGAGGCGACCCGCTCCTATCCGGCGCATCGACAGATTGAAGAGCCTGACAGCCCGGTCCGCACGCCCTTCCAGCGCGACCGCGATCGGATCGTCCACAGCAAGGCCTTCAGGCGGCTGAAGCACAAGACCCAGGTCTTCGTCGCTCCCGAGGGGGATCACTATCGGACGCGGCTCACCCACACGCTGGAGGCTTGCGGGATCGCTCGTACCGTCGCCCGCGCGCTCGGCCTCAACGAGGACCTGACCGAGGCGATCGGGCTCGGGCACGACCTCGGCCACCCGCCCTTCGGCCACGCCGGTGAGGAGGCCTTGGACGGGGCCCTGCGCGAGCGCTGCGACAGCGGCTTCAAGCACAACGAGCACTCGCTGCGCGTGGTCGAGGTGCTGGAGCGCGACGGCCGCGGCCTCAACCTGACCGAGCAGGTGCGTGACGGCATCCTCAACCACACCGGCTCGCGCAAGCCGGCGACCCTGGAGGGGCGGATCGTCAAGCTGGTCGACCGCGTCGCCTACATCAACCACGACATCGACGACGCCCTGCGGGCCGGCGTTTTGCAACCGGACGACCTGCCGGTGGCCGAGATCGAGCTGCTCGGTGCGACCGGCTCGGCCCGCATCGACACCCTGGTGCGCGACATCGTCGAGTGCTCCCGTGCCGAGGGCGACATCGTCCAGAGCGATGAGATCGGCGGCGCGATGCTGCGCCTGCGCAAGTTCATGTTCAACCGCGTCTACCTGGGGCCGCTGGCCCGCAGCGAGCACGAGCGCGTCCACCGCGCGATGCGCGCACTCTTCGATCACTACATGGCCAACCCCGACGAGGTCCCCGAGATCGAACCCGGCGCCAGCGACTGCCAGCGCGCCACCGACTACCTGGCCGGGATGACCGATCGCTACTGCATCGCCAAGTACGCCGAGCTGACGATCCCCGAGGAAGCACCGTGGCACTGATCTCGAGTGAGAGCCTGGAGCGGGTCAAGCAGGCCGTCGACATCGTCGAGGTGATCTCGGCCCACACCGACCTGCGCCGCCAGGGCGCCCGCTGGGTCGGCCTCTGTCCCTTCCACGAGGAGCGCACGCCCTCTTTCTCGGTTGACGCCGGGGAAAAGCTCTACCACTGCTTCGGCTGCGGGGTCGGTGGCGACACGATCAAGTTCATCGAGGAGAAGGAGGGGCTCGGCTTCGCCGAGGCGGTTGAGCTGCTTGCCGACCGCTACGGGGTCGAGCTGGAGCGCGAGAAGGAGGACCCACGGGCCGAGGCGAAGCGCCAGCAGCGCCGCCGCCTGGGCGAGCTGCTCGACCGCACCGCTGGCTTTTACGCCGCCTACCTCTGGGACTCCGATGAGGCCGCCAAGGCGCGCGAGTACCTGGCCGAGCGTGGTCTTGGCGAGGAGGTGCTGAAGGCGTTCGCTGTCGGTTACGCGCCCAGCGCCTGGGACAAAGTGCTGCTGCGCGGCCAGCGCGCCGGCTTCAAGGTCGACGAGCTGCGCGGCGTCGGCCTGGTGCAGAAGGGCCGTGGCGGAGGCGAGTACGACCGCTTCCGCTCACGGATCATGTTCCCGATCCGCGACCGCCGCGGCCGCACGCTCGGCTTCGGCGGGCGGGCGATGCGCTCAGACCAGGGCGCGAAGTACGTCAACACTGCCGAGACCGACTTCTTCCACAAGAGCCGCATGCTCTACGGCATCGACCTGGCCAAGAGCGCGATCGCCAAGGAGGGCAGGGCGGTCGTTGTCGAGGGCTACACCGACGTGCTCGCCCTGCACCAGGCCGGGATCGAGGAGGCGGTGGGGGTGATGGGCACCGCGATCACCGACGAGCAGGTCGCCTCGCTCTCGGGCATGGTCGACGAGGTGATCCTCGCCCTCGACGCCGACTCGGCCGGGCAGGAGGCGATGCTGCGGGCCCAGCGGGTCGCCGCGGGGCGCAAGATGCGCTTGCGAGTTGCGGCTATGCCGGCGGGGGAAGACCCGGCCGAGATGATGGCCGCCGAGGGCGGGGGCGACCGCTTTCGTGCCCTCCTCGACGGTGCCGTTGAGCTGACCGCCTTCCAGGTTGACCTCGTCCTCGCCCGCACCGATGTCTCCTCGCCGGCCGAGCGCGATCGCGCCCTGGCTGAGGTGGCGCCGATCCTGGCCGGGCTGGGGGAGAGCGCCAGCCGCGATGACCTGGTGCGCCGGGTGGCGGAGCGACTCGATCTGGAGCCGGCGATGGTGATGGGGCGGGTGGTTGCGGCGCAGCCGCTCAGCGGCGGCTCGGCCGAGTCTGATTCACCGCGCAGCGGGGCCCCCGCGGCGGCCCCGCGCCGAACGGCGGAGCTGACCTCGCGCGAGCGCCGCGAGCGTGCTCTGCTGGCGATGTGCATCGCCCTGCCGGATGAGGGCAAGGGCTACCTCGAGCGTTTGACCGACGCTCATCTCTCCCAGCTTGGCCGCCGCGCCGTGGTCTGGCTGCGCGAGAACCCACGAGACCCCGCCTCCAATCTGCCCCGCGAGGACGCTGAGCTCTCCGGCCTGGTCGCCGAACTGATCATCACCGCCCACGACGAGCCCGCCTCGCCGGAGGCGATGGAGCTCAACTTTTTGCTGCTCGAGCAGCGCCGCATCGAGGCCGAGATCGCCGCTGCGGGCGAAGCCGAAGACCCCCAGCGCCGCGCTGCGCTGAGCATGGAGCGCGCCGCCCTGGTTCAGCGCATTGCCCACACCGAGCGTGTGGGCGGCTAATCGGTACATTCCTCAGCGGTTATTCCGGGGTAGCTCAATCGGTAGAGCACGCGACTGTTAATCGCGGGGTTGTGGGTTCGAGTCCCACCCCCGGAGCTTCAGACAGGCGTACGGGTGCGTGCCAGCTGTTCGACCAGTTCGGCACCGCGCTCGGCGCCGTCGTGGTCACCGGCCCACTGCGCCAACTCCTGCGCGCGAATGGCAAATGAGTCGTCCTCCAGCAGCTGGCGGGCGGCCCAGCGCAGCGGGGTCGGTTGGCAGAGGCGCCAGGGGAGTGAGAGGCCGCACTTGGCCCAGGCGACGCGCATCGCGGTCTCGCTCATGTCGCCGATGATCGGGCAGATCAGCACCGGCGTGCCGGCGCTGAGTGCCCGCGCGACGGTGCCGTGGCCGCCATGCGAGATCACCAGCGAGGCGAGCGGCATCAGCTGGCTGTAGCTGAGCCAATCGACCAGGACGGCGTTGGCGGGGACCTCGATCGGGCTCTGTGGGACGACGCGGTTGGTGGTCGCGACCACGCGCACCGGCTCGTTTGCAAGCGCCGCCAGGGCCGTGCGGACCAGGTGATTACCCGAGTCGTGGGCGGTGCTCGGAGCGACGAGGACGAGCGGCTCCTCGCCGGGCGGCAGCTCGATGTCCGGGTGCGGCACCTCGAAGGTCAGCGGGCCGGTGATCTCGACCCCTGCGGGCCACTGGCGCGGGTACTCCAGCTGCGGGAAGGTTCCGACCAGCGCCAACTCGGAGCTGATGCCGCCGTGGTAGCGCTCCACCGGCGGCAGGTCGAGGCGCTGTCGCTGGCGGTTGAGGTCGCGCCGGCCGTGCTCGAGCCCGATGTCGAGGGCGCGCTGTCCGGTGCGCCACACGGCCCGCCCGAGCGGCGTTCGCGGCGGCTGCAGGCCGACGGCGAAGAAGGGCAGCCCGGGCTCGACCACGGGATAGATGTGGGGAATCAGCGTCGCCAGCGGCACGCCCGCCCTCTCGGCCGCCAGTGAGGGGGCGAGGGTGAGGATGTCGCTGACGACCACGTGCGGTCGCATCTCCTCGAGCAGCGGCAACAGCGCCCGCGCTGCCTCCGCCGCGTGCTCTCCGTCGGTGGAGTCCGGATCCGGTGGCGGGAACATGCGGTATTCCTCCGCCGCGGCAAAGTCAAGCCCAGCGCCCTCTACCGCGGCCCGTCGCTCCTCCCAGGTCTCGATCGTCACCTGGTGCCCACGCGCACGCAGCGCCCGCCCCAGCGAGATCGCCGGGAAGACGTGCCCGGGGTCGCCGAAGGCCGCGACTAGGAATCGCATACTGACGAGGTCCAGACGTTGCCAGGCAAGGACGCAGGAAGCCCGAATAGCAGCGCTATTGGGGCGACCGAGGACGCCGCATGGCGGCGTCTGGGGCCGTCAGGGGGTATCGAGGCCCTCTCCTGGACGCGTGAAGACAATCTCGGGCACATGGCAGTTGCGTGAGGTGCGGAGCAGGAAGCGGACTGCCTCGCCGAGGTCCTCAGGGCGGATCATTTCCTCGCCGGGTACCTGTCCCTTGGCGAACTCGGTCATCGGCGTGTCGACGAAGCCGGGCGCCAGCGCCGTGCACTGGATGCCGGCATTGCCGACCTCGCGGTGGGTCGATTGGGTGAAGTTGATCACCGCGGCCTTGGTCGCGGCGTAGATCGAGAGCCAGGCCTGGCCACCCTTGCCGGCGATCGAGGCGGTGTTGACGAGCAGCGCCTTGCCGTGCTCGGCGCCGGCCGCTTTCAGCATCGGCAGGCCCTCGCGGGTGCCGATGATCAGGGCCCGCAGGTTGACCCCCAGCTGCATGTCGAGGTGCTTGGTCTGGATCTCCTCCATCGGCGCGCCGATGCCGACCCCGGCGTTGTTCATCAGCATGTCGAGCCGGCCGTAGGTCTCGCGGTGCTTGGCGAAGACGCCGACCACGTCCTCCTCGTCGGTCATGTTGGCGGCGACACTCTGTACCTCCAGCCCGTCGGCGCGGAGGCTCTCGGCGGCGCTCTCGAGCTTGTCGGGGCGCCGTGCCGAGACCGTCAGCGCGTAGCCCTCTTCGCCGAGCACGCGGGCAACCGCCAGCCCGATGCCGCTCGATGCTCCGGTGATCAACGCCGCTCGCTCCGCCAAGACCCTCTCCTTTTGCTCGACCGCTTTCGTCGCGGACCCTATCTCGCCTCGCGCGGCGCGTGGGATCGCGCTACGGCCGCGGCATCGCCGTGAATAACATGCCGCCGATGCTCTCTCGCCGAGCCCTCGCTGTCCTCGCCTGCCTGCTCTCGCTCGCCGCGATTGCGCTGGGCGGCTGCGGCAGCGGCTCCGATCAGGAGACCGGTTCCTCCTCGACCTCGGCGGAGAGCCGTCCTGCCCCGCCGAAGAGCGACTTTCCCAGCGCCGACGGCAAGACGCTCGCCGAGGTGCTGGAAGCGGCCGACAATCCATCCACCCTGGTCGTTTCGCCGGCAGCCCGGGTCTTCTACAAGGGCGAGAACCGCTACCCGTTTGGCGTTTTCGAACGCGACCGCAGCCAGGTCAGCGACGCCGAGGTGGCGCTCTACTTCGCCCGAGTACCAGGCCAGGAGCCAAGGAGCGGGGACAAATTCAGCTCCGCGACCGATCCGAGCAGCGCCAAGAAGGAACAGGAACGGGCCCTCGACCAGCCCGCGGTAGGCCCCTTCCCGGCCTCGGTCGAATCGCTGCAGACCCAGCCGGCCTTCCGGGCGCAGACGACGACCAGCGACCCCGACGCCGCCAACGTCGTCTACGTAACTCACGTCAACTTTCCCAAGGACGGTGAGTGGCGCATCGCCGCCTTGATCAAGCAGGACGGAGAACTCACGGCCACGCTGCTGCCAAGCGCGGTGGTCGGCACCTTCGCCAAGATCCCGCAGCCGGGCCAGAAGGCGCCGCTGATCCACACGCCGACCTCCGATGACGTGGGTGGGGACCTCTCGAAGATCACCACCCGCATCCCGCCGGACACGCAGAACCAGGTCGACTACGCAGATGCGCTGGGCAAGGAACCGATCGTCCTGCTGTTCGCCACGCCCCAGTTCTGCGAGAGTCGCGTTTGCGGACCCGTCGTCGACGTGGCTGAGCAGGTCAAGCAGATCGACGGCGACAAGGCCGCGTTCATCCACATGGAGATCTACAAAGACAACGATCCGAGCAACCCGGTGCGGCCGCAAGTCAGCGCTTTCCACCTGCCGACCGAGCCGTGGTTGTTCGCAATCGACCGAAATGGAAGGATCTCGACCACGATCGAGGGCGCCTTCGGCGTCGAAGAACTGACCCGCGTGGTGAAGGGACTGACCGCAGAATGAGTGAGAAGACGAGCCCCGATGCCGAGTTGCTGAACTCCTTCGCCGAGGAGGCCAAGCGCCGCTGCGACGTGATCGCGGCCGGCCTGGCGACCGAGACCACCGACTTCGAGACGATGCGGATCGAGGCGCACGCCCTGCGTGGCGCCGCCGGCGTCGTCGGCCTGCGCCGCCTAGCCGAGCTGGCCGGCCTGATGGAATCCGACCTCGCCGAAGCAAAGAAAACCGGCTCGATCCGCGGCGGCCGCACCCACCAGATCGCCGACGCCGCCAAAGCCATCTCCGAAGGCGCCGCAGCCGCCGCCAAGGGCGAGGAAGAGCCCCCCGACGTCGGCCGTTCCCTGGCGCAGCTCTTCAGCGCTTAGGAGCTACCCTCCTCAGCCAACGGGGCGGTAGCTCAGTTGGTTAGAGCAGCGGACTCATAATCCGTGGATAAGGCTGAGTATCCCGCACTAGCAAGCCAACTTCTGGCCGCCGTGTACCGAGCATGTACCCGGCTGGGCTCCGATGTATCCAATACGATGCAAGCCTCGTCGGGCTTTGGCTCGGCGGTCACCCGGTTCGCCCCCTGAAATGGGGGCGAACTGCGTTCAGGGGGCTTGCGCTCGCCGAAACCGCTGCTATGTTCCCGTCCGTGACCGCTGCCGAGACCAACCGCTTTGATGGCCGACGCGCCCGACTTCGATAGCCGCAGTCAAGCCCGACGCGAGGCGCCGTGGAGCGCCGACGAGGTCACGGGGGGAATCGCGAAGCTCACGCCCGAAGAGCGCCCGGTCCTCGAGGCCAATCTCCTGAAGATCGTCGCCGGCACCGAAGCGCTGATCCGAGAGGCTGAAGCGAGAGGACACGCGGAGATCGTCGAGCATCTTTCCTCGGCGGTCGAGAACCTGAAGTCCGGCGCCGGCCAAGTTGGGCATCTGGAGCAACGAAGCCGCGAGGCCCATATCGCGGAGCATGAAGAACTCAGGCAGCGTGCCGCCGAGGCTGAAGTTGTCCACGTTAGGGCTGGCGCTCGCGATCACGCGCTGCTGCAGCCGACCAAGCGTGGCACCGTCAACGAGCTTCGACGAGTCGCCCTCATCCGGCACTTCTCGCAAGGTGAGAATGAATTGGACCCCGCCTGGTGGGCGTACGCCCTCAAGATGATGACCGAGGCCCTGGCGCAACGCACCGGCAAGAGGTACATCGTCGACATCCCCGACGATGTCGACCTCGACAAGAGGGTCATTGATCTCTGGGAGGACGAGCAGATCACCTTCAGCGTTTGCGAGGGCAATTGCGGAGGGAAGCTCGCGCGGATCGAACTTGAAAAAAGCCGACGCGACCAAGAGCGACTCGCAAAGTTCCGTGCGGTCGATGTCTCCTCCGAAGACCGACGAGCCGTCGCCAACCGGGCAGCATTCATCGAGGGCAAGCGTGCGCGGATCGAAGGGGCTGAGCGGGTGAGGCGGCTTCGTAGGAATCGGATTCGTAGCCGCGCTGTCCCGCGCTTTGATCGTCGCTGCTCACGGGGCAAGGCGCATCGGCGCCAGGGCTCGCGCCGTGTCATTAGTCGATCCGCCGGTGGCGGCTCTTCTGGCGACGACGACCCTGGCGGTGGCGGGGACTCCGACCCGCCAGCTCTAGCCCTTCGGGGCGCCTATAACTCCGTAGCAACCCTCCTCGCAGGGGCGGTGGTGGCATGACCGCCTCCGTATCCGCCGAGAAACTCCTTACCGCTGAGGAGCTTGCTGCGCGTTGGCAACTTCCTGGCAAGACCCCAGAGAAGTGCGCCCTGCGGATGGCCCGCGAAGGCATCATTCCCGCGGGCGCAGTCGTGAAGCTCGGCCGGTACGTCCGGTTCAAGCTCGACGGGATCGAAGAGTTCGAGCGAGAGGGCGGGGATGGCTAGCGCCCGCACGACTCTCGTCCCCGGCTACTCAACCGCGGGCGCCGAGCGCCTCGGGAGTGCCACCGATCGGCCGCTCAGACCTCAACGCCTGCACAGGTGGAGGTCGCCCATGACGACTTCACGTCCGACATCTACACCGACATCGTCGCCGGCAACGGCGAGGAAGGGAGCACCATGAAAGCCGCTGGACAACCCGAGCCCATCCCCGGCGCGATCATCGACCTGCAGCGACGAGCCCAACGAGAAGGACGCAGCCCGACCGAGCTAGTCAACGAGGCGTTGGCGGAGGCTGAGCTCAGGTTTGGGCGCCGTCGCACGCCGGGGCAGGTCGCCGACCTTGCGGGGAAAGCGGCGTAGATGCCTCGCTGGTTGAGGAAGCGCCGTGCCGCGAAGAAGGCGATCAAGTACACGCGGGGCTGGTGGTTGACCCTGCCGGTGATCGTCGGCGGACAGTGCGTTGATGTAGAGCTGCTCGTCGACCTGAACGAGGTGCCGGCGGTGCTGGAAACCTGGCGCCGCAACGGCCTCCGCTCCGGCACTGTCAGCTACTCGCTGCGGTTCGGCTACGGGCAGACGGCGCCTCAGCGCCACGGTGAGACACCCACGGATCATCACTACGTCCTGCACGGGAGCTGGAGGCCCGCCGCATGAGCGCCGAGAGCGCGAGCGTCTTCAGCGGTGGGCGCAACCTCGACCCTGAGCCGCGAGGTCAGCGTGCCCAGGCACCGACCAGCGTCATCCGCAAACCACTCAAGGAGCCGCCGATGGAGCGGGTCCAGGCTGACCTGACAGCGGTGAGCGAGACCGAGCTGCGCAGGCGCGTGGCCGGAGGTGACGACGCCGCCCTGGCCGAGCTG